>OGLI01000015.1_pt1 | contig 188173 bp, 183 predicted proteins | sample 1572661 | NCBI WGS metagenome assembly OGLI01 (sample SAMEA2581901, study PRJEB24529) | metagenome | biome: Human gut stool | place: China | collected 2011 | reverse complement strand
CGCCACTGGTGTTCCTCCTAATATCTACGCATTTCACCGCTACACTAGGAATTCCACTCACCCCTCCTGCACTCTAGCCTCACAGTTTCAAAAGCAGTTCCGGGGTTGAGCCCCGGATTTTCACTTCTGACTTGCATGGCCACCTACACTCCCTTTACACCCAGTAAATCCGGATAACGCTTGCTCCATACGTATTACCGCGGCTGCTGGCACGTATTTAGCCGGAGCTTCTTAGTCAGGTACCGTCACTATCTTCCCTGCTGATAGAGCTTTACATAACGAATTACTTCTTCACTCACGCGGCGTCGCTGCATCAGAGTTTCCTCCATTGTGCAATATTCCCCACTGCTGCCTCCCGTAGGAGTCTGGGCCGTGTCTCAGTCCCAATGTGGCCGGTCACCCTCTCAGGTCGGCTACTGATCGTCGCCTTGGTGGGCTGTTATCTCACCAACTAGCTAATCAGACGCGGGTCCATCTTATACCACCGGAGTTTTTCACACCATGTCATGCAACATTGTGCGCTTATGCGGTATTACCAGCCGTTTCCAGCTGCTATCCCCCAGTACAAGGCAGGTTACCCACGCGTTACTCACCCGTCCGCCACTCAGTCATAAAAAACTTCATACCGAAATAATCTGTTCTAAATGCTTCGTTCGACTTGCATGTGTTAAGCACGCCGCCAGCGTTCATCCTGAGCCAGGATCAAACTCTCATAAAAAGTTTGCCTCGTCAGTATTAAACTAACTAGCTTAAATAGTTTTACCAAAACTTACTGTTTAGGTTCGTGTATCTTTCGATACTCGCAAGATTCATTAATGAATCATTTTAAAATTCTCAAAGAATTTCAAGGTTGTCTTTCTATTCAGTTATCAAAGATCTGTATCGCTCAAACCCAGTATTTATCTGGTGTTTTAAGTCTTATTTGTTACCGCTTACCGCGGCGACTTGTATATAATATCATCAGGCACACACATTGTCAACAACTTTTTTCAAAAAATTTCAAAAAAGTTCAATTTTTTTCAATCATTGACTTTTAAGCGAGACTGACATGCCTGCGAAGCCGCTTGTTTGCTGACTTTCTGCACATTTACATTGTAATCAGAAATCAAAGACCTACTGTTATATTCCTGTATGCATTTTTAGTAGGTGATAATTCTTGCTGGTTGAGATATTTTCAGAATAAAAGCACACGCAAACATCCAATACAGCTTATTGCGTAGGTCAATCACAAGCAATGTGTCGTTTTATTCTATGAAATTGGAAGAAAAAGACCTACCAAAGTACAATACCTAGATACTTTAGTAGGTCTCTGCTCTGAAACCATAGCAATATTATAAGAAAACCACCCACTAATTATGTTATCCAATAGCTTCTAGTAGGCATTCGCCCCATAACACAGCACCTTAACACATCCCTATAACACATTCCCGTAACACATCTTCTCATTGCAATCTGCCATAACGCATTAACACATTTTCTCAATCACTCAAATATTGACATAGTAACAACATCAATATACTTTCGAAGCCACTTATTTACTGTCTTTTTTCATTATACCCATTAAATAAAGGAGGTCTTATGCGACCTCCCTGATTATTCCTATGCTTTTAATGCATTCTTAGCTTCATCTGTTATCTCTCTCTGATAAGCTATCTCATTTTCAATATTTCTTGCAACCTCATTAGCAGTATATGCTGCATCTATTACTTTCTTAAGCACATTTCCAACATCATCTGCTTTTTCCTTCTGCCTTGATGAATTATCATAAATATTCTTCATAGCTGTGACCGTTTCATCAACCGAGGTCTGTACTTTAGTAATTGTGTCTGTTATCTCTTTGGACGACTTAGCTGACTGAGCAGCAAGATTTCTTACCTCACTGGCAACAACAGCAAATCCCCTGCCATGTTCACCGGCTCTTGCGGCTTCTATTGATGCATTAAGTGAAAGTATATTAGTTCTGTTAGATATTGAACTAATAACAGCTGCAAATTCTTCAATCTTCTTAGACAAAGCTTCAAGTTCTTTAATCTTAGCTGAAGACTCCTCCACAACTTTATTCATTGATTCTATCATTCCAAGAATCTCTTCTACACTTGACATGCTTTCCTTAACCAGATTAAGAGATGTATCTGACGAATTAATAACATCAAATGCATCTTTTTCAAGCTTTTCCTGTGAATCATCAAGTCCATTAAGAATATTGGTGAGATTATTCACCATTGCTTCGTTACTCATAAGTAATCCCCCATCCTGTGTATTTTATATCAGTTTAATTGCTTCCTGAACATTATTAACACCAATTATTTCAATTTTATCATTCTTCTTTATGTTTTTCAAGCATACACCCGGCAATATACATGTTTTAAAACCAAGCTTAACAGCTTCATTAACTCTCTGTTGTGCCTGGCTTACAGCTCTCACCTCACCTGCAAGTCCAACTTCACCAAATATAACTGTCTTTTCGTCTATTGCCCTGTTCTTAAAGCTGCTCACAAGGGCCATCACAATTCCCAAATCAAGCGCTGGCTCACTTACTTTAATTCCACCTGCAACATTCACATAAGCATCACTGCCTGACATATGTATACCTGCTCTCTTTTCAAGAACAGCCATAAGAAGATTAACCCTGTTATAGTCAGTACCTGCAGCAGTCCTTCTTGCCATTCCAAAATTAGAATCGCACACCAGTGCCTGAATCTCTACCATTATAGGGCGTGTTCCTTCCAAAAGGCACACAACAACTGAACCCGATGCATTCTCTGGTCTTCCATTAAGCATATATTCTGATGGATTCTCAACTTCCGACAGGCCGCTCTGCTGCATTTCAAATACACCAATTTCATTAGTTGAGCCAAATCTGTTTTTTACGCCTCTTAATATCCTGTATGAAGCATATCTGTCGCCTTCAAAGTAAAGCACCGTATCAACCATATGCTCAAGCATTCTTGGTCCGGCAACTGTTCCTTCCTTGGTAACATGTCCTACAATGAATATAGTAATGTTCAGTCCCTTCGCAAGCTGCATAAGTATTGATGTTGTCTCTCTTACCTGAGAAACACTTCCAGGTGCTGCTGCCACATCTTCTTTATACATAGTCTGTATCGAATCAATTATCACAATCTCAGGCTTATTTCTTGTAAGAATATCTTCTATGCTATCTAAGCTTGTCTCACATAATAACTTAAGTGTTCCACTGCATTGGCCAATTCTGTCTGCCCTTAGCTTTATCTGCTTAAGCGATTCTTCACCAGATATATAAAGTACATCTTTTCCTGCTGCTGACAGGTTGTAACACATCTGAAGCAGAAGTGTTGACTTTCCTATTCCAGGATCTCCTCCTACAAGCACTAAAGAACCCGAAACAATTCCTCCACCAAGCACTCTGTCAAGCTCAGCTATACCTGTGGATGTTCTGTCATTTTCTTCAAAGCTTACACTATTTATCTCTACAGGAACAGGTGCTGATGATGCCGCTGCCCTCTGGCTTGTGCCTGCTATTCCTTTGGCTGACTTAGGTTTACTTACTGGTTCTTCTACAAATGTGTTCCATTCCTTACATGCCGGACACTGCCCGAACCATTTAGCAGACTCATATCCACATTCTTTACAAAAAAAAGCTGTATTCTTTGCCTTTGCCATATATCCCCCTAAAAAAGGCTGCCACAACATATAAATGTGTAGCAGCCCTGTAAAATCAAAATACTTTTAATTATAATCAAGCCTTCTTAATATCCACTTTAACAGGCTTCTCACCATCAAATTCAACTGAAAGAACAAGCTTACCACCCATATTAGTAGCCATTGTTCCTGCATCTTTATCGTTAATTCTGATATCATATGATGTACCTTCTTCAAGGCCTAATGTAATCTGTGCATCCTCATCACCTTCTACTATAAATGATACACTTGTATCTGTTGCCTTAAAATCATTAACTGCTGTACCCGGAACAGATTCATATACAAAAGAGCCGTTCTTCTCCAGCTTTGTGATTTCGTTAAATGTCTTAACCTTGTATGTATCTCCACAATGTTCGAAATCTGGCAGCTTTGACTTGGTATCCAACTTATAATTACCAAAACTAATTGCTCCATCCGCTTCTGAACGAATCAATTCATTTACTACTGGCATATTATTATCCTCCTATATGTTACGATATGTATGTACTGATTATACAATAAACTGACAAAAAGCGCCAGCAATTTGTCAGTTGTTTATTGTTTATTTATTAATTTATTTGTTCATTCCTCTCTTGAGGGTAAAGTTCAGTTTATTTTCCTTTACAGTTATCTTTACTTTATTGCCAGCGTGAACTTTTCCCATAAGAATCCGCTCTGCAAGAACATCTTCAACCTCATTCTGGATTGTACGGCGTAATGGTCTTGCACCATATTTAGAATCATAACCCTTATCAACAAGCCACTGTCTAGCTGCATCATCAAGCTCTATTGATAATTTCATCTGTTCCATAATACGCTTATTGACATTGGCAATCATTATATCGACAATCTGTGCTATCTGCTCTTTTCCAAGAACATGGAATACAACTATATCATCTATTCGGTTAATGAATTCTGGCTTGAATATTCTCTTAACCTCGTCCATAACCTTGCCCTTCATCTCCTCATGATTCTGCTGCTCAGTCATTCCTGACGAGAATCCCAGTGATTTAGGTGATACAATATTTTCAGCTCCAGCATTGCTAGTCATTATAATTATAGTATTCTTGAAATCTATAACCCTGCCTGTTGAATCAGTGATATGCCCGTCGTCAAGCACCTGTAAAAGTACATTAAATACATCCGGGTGGGCTTTCTCAACTTCATCAAAAAGAATTACAGAGTATGGATTTCTTCTTACTTTCTCACTAAGCTGTCCTCCCTCATCATATCCTACATATCCTGGAGGTGAACCTATAAGCTTTGACACTGTATGCTTCTCCATAAATTCTGACATATCTACTCTTATAAGAGAATTCTCTGTACCAAACATTGCATCTGCCAGTGCCTTTGAAAGTTCTGTTTTTCCAACACCTGTAGGTCCTAAGAAAAGGAATGAGCCAATTGGTCTGTCAGGATCTTTAAGTCCCACTCTTCCTCTTCGTATTGCCTTAGCAACAGCTGCAACAGCCTCGTCCTGTCCTATAACCCTGTTGTGTAAAGTTTCTTCCAGTTTCATAAGACGCTCAGACTCTGCCTGTGCAATTCTCTGTACAGGAATCTTTGTCCATGTCGATACAACAGAAGCAATCTCATCTTCATCGACAATAAGATTATTCTTATTGATACTATCCTGCCACTGCTTTGTCATCTTTTCAAGCTGTTCTTTTTTCTTTAACTGTTTCTTCTTAATTTCACCAGCCTGCTCATAAGCTTCTGACTTTATTGCTTCTTCCTTATCCTTGGTAAGCTGTTCTATCTGTGCCTCTAATGTCTTAATCTCATCAGGCATTACATATGCATCAAGCCTTGTCTTAGAAGATGCTTCATCAATAAGATCAATAGCCTTATCAGGAAGGAATCTGTCATTGATATATCTCTTAGATAACTTAACAGCTGCAACTACTGCCTCATCTGTAATTGTAACATGATGATGCTCTTCATACCTGCCCTTAAGGCCTCTTAATATCTGAATTGCCTCTTCTGCCGTAGGTTCTTCAACCTTAACAGGCTGGAATCTTCTCTCAAGAGCAGCATCCTTCTCAATATGTTTTCTATACTCCTCAAGAGTTGTAGCACCAATAAGCTGGATTTCTCCTCTTGCAAGAGATGGTTTTAATATATTAGATGCATCTATTGCTCCCTCTGCTCCTCCAGCACCTATTATTGTGTGAATCTCATCCAGAAAAAGTAATACATTTCCAGCATTTTTAACCTCTGCTATTACCTTCTTGATTCTTTCCTCAAATTCACCCCTGTACTTAGAACCGGCAACCATACCCGACAAATCTAATGTCAGAAGACGCTTGTCCTTAATTGTCTCAGGCACATTTCCTTCAACTATTCTGGCTGCAAGTCCTTCTGCTATGGCAGTCTTACCAACTCCCGGTTCACCTATAAGGCAAGGATTATTCTTAGTTCTTCTGCTCAATATCTGAATAACCCTCTGAATCTCTTCTTCCCTGCCAATAACAGGGTCCAATCTGCCTTCTCTTGCCATCTGTGTAAGATCCCTGCTGTACTGGTCGAGAGTTGCTGTGCTTTTTTTATCATTTCCTCTAGGTCTTCCATTCTGGAAATCTTCTTTAACCCTGCCGGCATCTTCTCCCATAGCCATAAGAAGATCAACATACATCTTCTTGACAGGAACCCCTATAGTATTAAGAAGCCTTGAAGCTACGCTGTCTGTTTCTTTTATTATTGCTATTAAAATGTGTTCTGTTCCTATAAGCTCTGACTTAAATCTTGCCGCCTCTCTTGCTGCATTATCGAGTATATGTCTAACCCTTGGAGTATATCCTGATGGTTCTTTGACATTAACTACACTATCTGGTGCTATAAGCTGGCACACAAGATTAATTATCTTCTCATCCGTAATATCATTGCTAAGAAGAACTGAAGATGCAAGTCCGCCCTCCGCTTTGATAAGTCCTATAAGAAGATGCTCTGAACCTATATAACCATGACCTAACATAGCCGCTGTATCTGCCGCATAATTAAGTGCCTCCTGCGCTTTGCTGGTAAATCTGCTCTGCATATCTATAACCCTTTCTATGATTAATTTCGTAAATATCTGTTAATGTATTGTTGGAAGATGTTCTCTTATAAAATCAGCCCGTGACACTTCCAGTTCCTCTTCATTCATATCCTTGTTAGAAATCATAAGAAGATTTGCCGGATGAATTCCAATCATAAGCTGATATATATTACTCTCATCAAATCCGTCAGCCTTAATAAGCCCTGATGCAAGTCCGAATCTTATCTGGGAAAGCAGCAGCTCTCCATCATTAAGTGTAACCTTTCTGGCATATTTTAACACACCATATGACCTGTACACCATATCAAGTGCTGTCATTTTTCTTTTTGTAATATACTGCTTCCTGTAATTTCTTTCCTGTGCAATAATCTGTTCTGCTATATTATCCAGATTGTCAATTATATCTTTCTCACTCTTTCCAAGTGTTACCAGATTAGTAAGCTGGTATATATCACCTAAAGCTCTGTTATTGTCACCCTCCATTGCTTTTAGCACAAGTCCAAATCTTCCAACCTCAGGAATCAGCCCTGATATTTTATCATTTCCTGCAAGTGCTGGCAAATGTAGCATATAACTTGCTCTCATTCCTGTACCTGCATTAGATGGAAGGGTTGTAAGATAGCCAAACTTCTGATCATACGAATAGTCAAGTACATCTCCGATAACATCATCCATCTTATCAGCCAGTGTATACGCTTTCTGCATATTCATCCCGGCAGCAAATGCCTGTATTCTTATATGATCCTCTTCATTAATCATTATTGACACATCTTCATCAGGTGCAACAAATCCTGCTGCGTAATCCTGCTTTTCAAGATACGGACTTATAACATGTCTCTCCCTCATGCCCATCTTCTGATAAGCATCAAGATAGTCAAAATTATATGAATTATAACCGCTTATTGGCGATATTGTCTTTAACTGGTCAGTAACATTTTTTACCAGCTTTTTAGCATCTGTGTCTGACATCTTGTAAGAAAAATTATATCCATTAATATTACGGGCAAGCCTTACTCTGCTTGATATAACAACATCAGAGTTATTGCCGCCCTCTTCAAACCATCTAAGCATCGTGACCGCCTCCCTGTGTTGAATCATCCGTATTATCCATTTTCTTTAACTGGTGAATCATGTCCCTTAATCTGGCTGCCTCTTCATAATTCTCTATCTCAACAGCCTCTCTTAACTTTATCCCCAGTTTCCTGATACGGCTTTCATAATCATCATTTTCATCCTGCATGACTGGCAGAGTATTTGTCTCATTATTTTCATCAGACAGCCCTGAGTATTTCTTATATATCTTTCCCCTATGAACTGAATCTCCATGCAGTCTTTTCATATTATCCTCAATAAGAGGTCCAAATACCCCATAGCACTCAGCACAACCAAATTTACCAACCATAGTAAATTCATCAAATGTCATTCCACAGCCTGGGCATCTGATATGCATCATAGGTCCGTCTTCCACCTGGGCTGAATTACCAGCCAGCAGACCCGTCAGAAGCCTTACAAATGGAAACTCCGCATCTGAACTGTCTGACATTCCTGCAAAATTAAGCCTTCTTGCACAATCCATGCATATATGGTGTTCCTTCTTAACTCCGTTAATTATTTCTGTATAATGAATTGAAGCTTCATTCTGATGACAATTCTCACAAAGCATATTATTCCTTTCCAGTCAGGAATCACATTCCTGCTTTATTCAAATACTCTCATCTTAGTTAAAGCATAGTAAGGGCCAAAATATGTTATTAATGCAACCATAAAGGCTATTACCAGTGCCAGAACATTAGATGATGTAAGTGTATACATTCCCTTATATGAAAGCCATGTGAACACGCCCATTATAAGTGCCGATATACCTGGTTTTGCAAATACACTTATATACGGCATCGTATAATCAATCTCCTGATATAAGGTTCTTAGATTAAGTATAAATATTAATATTGGAAATGTTGCATTACCTATAACCACTGCATATATTCCTAGTGCCGAGAACTTAAGAAGCACGAATACCAGCACAATATGAACAGCAAGTGATATAGATGAATGAATCATTGGTACATTTACACGGTCAATTCCCTGCAGTGCTGTACTTGTAACTGTAGAGAGTGTATAGAATACTACCGCAATCGCACCTATTTTTAACATCATTCCACCCTGAGCGCTGTTATAGCGGGAAAATAACAGCTTTATTATAGGCTGACCTATAACAAACAGTCCTACAAATGATGGAACAGCAATAAACATGTTAGTCTTTAATGTCTTAGTAATCTTATCATATATAGAATCATAATCCCTGTCTGTAAATGATGCAACAACGCTAGGCAGCATCGAAGCAGACATTGCAGATGCAACCCCCTGTGGAATTCCTATAAGCAGGCTGTAGCTTGAACTGAAATTACCAAGATCCATAGATATGCTCTTAGTAATATCTCTTCCAACCATTATATTGCTAAACATTACATCGTCTATCAAAGCACTTATCTGATAAAATGTCTGTCCAAGTATAATTGGTATCATTGTATATATGATTATCTTACAAATCTGCCCTGTGCTCTGGTTCTCTGTATGTCTGTCTTTTCTTTTTAGTCTGTTAAATGTCGGTGTATATACCGCATACAAAAATCCCATGAATAAAACAGCCGTAAGTGCTCCCATCGCAGTACCAAGCGTACTTCCTGCCGCTCCATATGCAGCCACATCAGGTAATGAAGCAAATGCTTTCATCATTCCATATCCTGCTGCAATACTAACAATCGCATTAACAATCTGTTCAAGTATCTGCGATACCGCAGTTGGAATCATTGTACTCTGTCCCTGAAAGAATCCTCTTATAACCCCAAGAATTGCAACAAGGAATATTGTCGGTGCAAGAATCCTTAATGGAACCGCAAGTCCCGGAAGTCCTCCTCCATATATAACATTCTCTATAAATGAAGCGCCAAAAAATACAAGAAGTGCTGCGATACCTCCTGTACACACTGCAACCATTAAAGAACATCTTAATACTTTAGCAGCACTTTTATATCTTTTCTTTGTAAATCTTGCTGACACAAGCTTTGATACAGCCATTGGCAGTCCGTACGAAGACAACACAAGCATTATATTATATATGTTGAAAGCAGCTCCATATATACCATTGCCTTCACTTCCTATAATGTTAACTACAGGAATTCTGTAAAGCATGCCTATTATCCTGACAAGAATACCTGCAATTGCAAGAATACTTCCATGAACTATAAAATTACGTTTATTAGACTCCGACATATTCATCTCCAAATCTTATGTAATAATTGTTTTCGAATTAGATTTTACATCTTATATACAATAAAATCCATAAATTTTTTGTTAAAAAAGCCGTTCCAACCACATACGATTAGAACGGCTTATATTTTTATATTAATTAATTAAGAAATCAGCCAGCATCCATGTACCATTCTGTTTTACAAATGTATATGTAAGCGATGTTTTATATGTTGTATTACCTGTCTTGTAATCAACATAAAGGTCATAATAGACATCACATGAGAAACATTTGTCTGAATACTTTCTGAAATTAGTAATAGATTCATTGTTGAACTGATAAGTATATGACTTACCCCAGAGGTACGCCCATATAGCAGGAATATCACTGACATACTCAGCTGCAGTACCAACCATATAGCTTGAAAGCTTAGAAAGACTTCCCCTGTTGATAATATAAGCTCCATACTGTTCCGCTATTGTATATATCCTTGATTCCATACTTTTATACAATTCATCATCCGATGGATAGTAAATTGTATATCCTGTCTTCTTGTCATAATCAACTGTCAGATCTTTACCATTAAGCTTTGCTGTTATATCAGGCTTTGCTATAAGCTGTCCTACATCATACACATCATTAGTTGGTACCGTAACATAATCTGATACATGCAGACAAGGTGCAAACTTAACTTCTGACTCTGTCTTGTATGTATCAGTAACCTGTACTCCATTAATATAAACATCAGCACCTGTTGGAGCTGTTATTTTAACTTCTGCAAGGTTCTTTGTAAAATCTCCAAAAGAAATAGTTCCAAGAGTCCATTTATTAAATTTATGTGCATTCTTTCCTGCCGATTCAAGTTCAACCTTTGCTATCGGCGTATCACCTGCATATACTACATACACAGGAGTTTTTTCAGAATATTCACCAGCCTTTTTCTTATATGATACTGTACCGTCATTTAACCTATCTGTAAAATATGCTGCTATCGTATCATTCGTTTCAAACTCATTTACTTTCACGTCATTATCTGATAAAAGCTTTCCAATCCCATCAGGAGTAAACTGATTCACAATCTTATCCATTGTTCCTGATGGCATTCCCTCTTCATAATCTTTTAAAAGACTATGAAGCATAATTAATGTAATCACACCTGCCAGAAGAAGAATCCCGCAGTATATACATAAGAATTTTTTAAAAATTGAAAGCTTCTTTTTTCTTTTATTATTTCGTGGCATACTACTTTTCTCCTCCTTACTTAATTAAAAATGCTGTCGGACAGCTTCTTGGACCTGTTGGTGAATATGGTACATTTATTACTTCACCATCATAATACATCTGTGTTGATGTTCCACCATCCATTGTAGATGCATTTACAGCTCCATACTGTGCCATAATATCCTGTAGGTCTGAAAATGTAGCACCTATACTGTTAGGCTGTCTTCCATCTACTGCAAGAAGAAGAATCTTTCCATCTGCTGTCTGTCCTATGGCAGTTCTTGGATTAGTTCCCCCTGCAATACCAACAATATCCTGAGCCTCTCCATTAACAATAAGAAATGGACCAATATGATTGCTTATGCTTACGCAGTCTCTTATATTAAGTTCCTTTGCCTTTGCAGCATTCATATTACCAAGAACAAGCTTATTATCAAATGTAATTCCGGTAACATGAGATGTTCCGCCATTATCATTAAGAATCTCTCCGTCTTTCATTACAAGACCAATCGGCATTGCTGTATAAGTTGTTTCTCCATCAACAAATTCTCCGCCATTAACTCCTCCGATTGCATCATATCTCTTTGCAATATCTGCAACAACCATTCCATTTCCATTGGTAAATTCAGGAACTGTTCCCACAAATAATCTGCTTGGATCTTTTACAATCATGAGTTTTCCAGAATATGTAGCACCCTTTACATCTACAATCTCAATATCAGGAGTTTCTGGATCCTGGGCTGCTGTATCAATATTTACAAGTCCCGCATCTGTTATCTCATCTGTATCTTTAATTGCGTTATTGGCCTTAATCTGGTCTATCTCATCCTGAGAGCAGAACCAGTTAGCAAGAAATCCTATTGCACTTGTCTCCTGTACAGAAAGTACAAACTGAATCTTTGCTGTCTTAGATGGTCCATACACAAGCATTGCCATAACAGCATACAGAAATATCACCAGAATAAGAATAGTTGACAAAAGTGTCGCACCGACTCTTCCTGCCCATACAAGAACTGGATTCTTCTTTTTATTTTTATTTCTTTTATTAGATGCGTTGCCACCTCGTGGCTTATCGTTACCATACGACTTTTTATCTTCATAGCTGTCATCTAAAACGTCAAATGGATCAAAATCATCAATATCTTCAAGTTCAAAATCATCAACGATATCTATATCGTCAATATTATTCTTTCTTTTTGCCACTATAACTTCCTCCTAAACCGTTACTTAAAAACCCACCTTTTCTGAATCTGATAACTTACAAAGAACAATGCAAGATCAATTATTATCTTGGCAATTCCTGAAAGCACAATGCTTAATGCCAGCAGCTTTGTAGCAATATACACCAAAGCATAAGAACAAGCAAGCTGACAGAACCATAAAATGTAATATCTTACCACCGTCTGTTTAAGACCGGACTGTGATTTAAATACTGCATTTCTGTTAAGCGAGAAATTAAAAACTGATGAAAGCACTCTTGCCGCTGCTGTACTTATGAATATTCTTAAGCTGACTGTAAGCCCTATAAGCACAAATTCAAGCACATTAAATATTATATTATCTATAGCCCACGAAGCAATAGAGCTTCCTACATATTTCATGCCTGTGCTTTTAAATAAATATTTAAATATCACTTTGTATATCTTAATTGAATCTTTGACAGGATTAAAATGTGATGATGAATTATCTTCTATGTACACAGTTTCTATCGATTCTTCCTGAAATCCAATATTATACTTTTTGAAAGCAAGCAGCATATTAGTCTCATACTCAAATCGTTCGCCTTCTACCTTGTCAAATGTCTCAAGGTACTTGTAAGGTATTGCTCTTAAGCCGGTCTGTGTGTCCGAAATATTCAATCTGCAAAGCACCTTAAATACTCCACTAGTCATATTATTGCCAAATTTACTTCTTGCCGGTACATCATCACCAGTAAAATCCCTTACGCCTAAAACGACATTGCCTGTACTGACCATAGTTTCACTGCATTTCTTAATATCTTTGGCACGATGCTGATTATCACCATCTACTGTCACAACTCCATCAATATCTTTTCTATTCTCAAGGCAGAATTCAAATGCAGTCTTCAAGCCTCTTCCTTTTCCCTTGTTAACTTCATGTGTAAGAATTGTACATTCACTATGTGCTGCTACTTCATTAAAAGGAGCCATATGTTCCTCATCACTTCCATCATTAACAATAATGATGTCCTTAAAGCCTTCTTCAAGTAAAGCATCAACTACAGCTACAAGCTTATTATCAGGATTCAGTGAAGGTATAATAACCGATACTTTCATAATATTCATCCCACTCTTTGCTAATATTTATAGTGCTTTTCCATTTAAACGCACTGTATTTAGAATATAATAATTTCCTAAAGATTGCAATAAAATTTTCATATACTGTGTAACAGGGTCATGCTGTAAGCCATAATATTGTATTGTAGATTAATTTTGGAGGACTTTTACATGAGTGATTTAGCAGCAACAAACTGCGGAGGATGCGGCGGATGTGGAGATAACTGCAATTCTATTGTATGGATTATCATTCTCCTTCTCCTCTTTGACGGAAATAACGGATGTGGATGCAACAATGGTTGTGGAAATGGTTGCAATTCCTTCTGGATTATAATTCTCCTCTTCTTCTGCTGTGGATGTGGCAATGGAACTAACTTCCTCAATGGCTTTGGTTGCGGATGCAACAGCGGATGCGGATGCAACAGTGGATGCGGATGCCAGTAATTATTTAATATGGGGCTGCCTTAAACGGCAGCCCTTATATATTAATTATTATTATGTTCCATCATACATTTTCCATCTATTTCATATATGGTATTCTCTTCTTCAACAAGTATATTGCCATTGTCCTGAACATCCATATTAATTACCATATCATAATTCCTTTTTTATATATTATATGGACTTATTTATTAATTGCTAAGACTTACAGGCATAATTAAGACATATAACCTAATATATATAGAATAAAATATTCCGCCGAGAGTTCACATGAAAGAACTTCCCATAACAGAATTTGATATGCAGACACTGCCACAATTCATACAGCTTGCCAAAGCAATTCTTCCTTTTATGGAATTTAATACCCAGCAGACACTTAGTCCTCTGCTCCGCGCATATGAATTTTCATGTACAATGAACTATTACAGCCGCCCTGAAAGCCTTCGTATTGCGGCATGTTCTGCAAAGCCCCACCTTTCATTAAACAGTCCAATACAGGATATACTTTCAGATGAAAATATCATGAATGTTATTCTTACTTACTGTCCAGACAATCTCCGGAATATTCTGAGTAATTTTAAAAACTATAATAAAATGTCCGATTTGTTCAACATTTTAAATCGTGATCAGAATGGCAGTAATAGTTTTCTTAATCCTGCCCAGCAAAAAATGTATGAAGCTTATACAGAACAGTTAAACAATCTTAATCTTTAATATTTGGAGGACTTTATGTCAGAATTAGATTTTAGAAAGCAGCTTCTTCTCAATGAATTCAAGACTTTATCCCAGGGAAAGAAAAATGATGAAATCATCCCTCTTCTGTTTGCTATCAATGATAAAGCTAAAAAATCCGGTATAACCTTCACAAAAGAAGATTGTCAGTTAGTCATCAACAGTATGTCTGGGCAGCTGAGCGAAAAAGAGCTCAGGCTTCTGCCTGAGCTTCTCTCTCTTCTTAACATGAATTAATGTTTTATTATTATTCTTAATTACTTTGCAACAATATTAACAATTCTTCCCGGTACATATATTTCTTTAATAATGTTACCAGAAAGTCTGTTTCCAAGTGCTTCCTTAGCTGCAGCAATTACACTGTCCTTGTCAGCATCCTTGGCAATATTGATAGTAGACTTAGTCTTTCCATTAATCTGGACTGCTATCTCAACTGTTGACTCAATTGTCTTAGCTTCATCGTATTCAGGCCATGTCTGCTGATATACTCTTCCGTTCTCGCCGATTGCTTCCCACATCTCTTCTGTAATGTGTGGAGCAACCGGATTAAGTAAGATAAGGTATGTCTTGAGTTCTCCCTTAGTAATCTTACCTGCCTTGCTGAAATCATTGAGCATAGTCATGAGCTGTGCAATAGCTGTATTGTATTTCAGATTCTCATAATCAAATGAAACTTTCTTAATTGTCTGATGCATCTTTGTCTCAAATTCCTTAGAGAAACCTTCCTCATCAGTCATTATATCCTGAAGCTTCCATACTCTGTCTAAGAATCTGCGGCAGCCCTTAACGCCATCCTCTGACCATGAAGCTGCTGCGTCAAATGCACCGATAAACATCTCGTATGTTCTTAATGTATCTGCACCATAATCTCTTACGATATCATCAGGATTAACAACATTGCCTCTTGACTTACTCATCTTCTCGCCGTTCTCACCAAGAATCATACCGTGGGATGTTCTCTTCTGATATGGCTCTGGGCAAGGTACAACCTTCTGGTCGTAAAGGAATCTGTGCCAGAATCTTGAATAGAGTAAGTGTAATGTTGTATGCTCCATTCCTCCGTTATACCAGTCTACCGGAAGCCAGTACTTAAGTGCTTCCTGACTTGCGAGTGTCTCTGTGTTATGTGGATCTGTATATCTTAAGAAATACCATGATGATCCAGCCCACTGAGGCATTGTATCAGTCTCTCTCTTAGCTGGTCCGCCACAGCATGGGCATGTTGTATTAACCCAGTCTGTCATGGCTGCAAGAGGTGATTCTCCATTATCTGTAGGCATATAACTTTCTACCTCTGGAAGAAGTAAAGGAAGTTCGCTCTCATCAACTGGAACATAGCCACATTTGTCACAATGAACAATTGGAATAGGCTCGCCCCAGTATCTCTGACGAGAGAATACCCAGTCACGGAGCTTATAATTAACCTTTGCATTACCAATTCCCTTTTCTGTAAGGAATTCAATCATCTTTTCCTTAGCTTCTTTAACTTCAAGTCCGTTAATGAAATCTGAATTGATAAGCACGCCCGTAGCTACATCTGTAAATGCTGCCTCATTAACATCAACTTCCTCACCATTCTTTGCTACAACCTGAATGATAGGAAGGTTAAATTTCTTGGCAAACTCCCAGTCCCTTTCATCATGAGCAGGAACAGCCATTATAGCACCTGTACCATAGCTCATAAGTACATAATCTGATACCCAGATTGGAACTTCCTTGCCATTAACCGGATTAACTGCCTTAAGTCCGTCAATCTCTACACCTGTCTTATCCTTTGCAAGCTCTGCTCTCTCGAAATCTGACTTTCTTGATGCCTGTTCTCTATAGCTTTCTATCTCATCCCAGTTCTTAATCTCGTCCTTATACTTATCAAGATATGGATGCTCTGGTGATACAACCATATAAGTAACACCAAAAAGTGTATCACATCTTGTTGTATATATTCTTAACTTATCTTCCTTACCAGCAATTGCAAAATCAACCTCAGCACCTGTTGAGCGTCCAATCCAGTTCTTCTGCTGTGTCTTAACTCTCTCAATATAATCTACATGGTCAAGTCCTTCTATAAGCTTATCTGCATAATCAGTAATCTTAAGCATCCACTCACTCTTGACCTTACGGACAACAGGTGAGCCACATCTTTCACATACACCATTGACTACTTCTTCATTAGCAAGACCTACCTTACATGAAGTACACCAGTTGATAGGCATCTCCTGCTTATACGCAAGCCCGGCCTTAAAAAGCTTAAGAAAAATCCACTGTGTCCACTTATAATAATCAGGATCTGTAGTATTAATCTCTCTGTCCCAGTCAAATGAATAACCAATTGACTGAAGCTGCTCCTTAAAATGATCTATATTATTCTTAGTAACTATCTTAGGGTGAATCTTGTTCTTAATAGCATAGTTCTCAGTTGGAAGACCAAATGCATCCCAACCCATTGGATATAAAACATTATATCCCTGCATTCTTCTCTTTCTTGCTACAATATCAAGCGCTGTATATGGTCTTGGATGACCTACATGAAGTCCCTGTCCTGATGGATATGGAAACTCTACAAGTGCATAATACTTTGGTTTTGAATAATCATTAGTTGCAGCAAAAGCTTTTTCATCCTGCCATACCTGCTGCCACTTCTTTTCAACTGTTTTGTGGTTATATACTGCCGACATAACACATTCCTCCTTAAAAACGCATAAAAACATTCTACACACATCACTTTAATTTGTCAATTAAATAGCCGCCTTTACATTATCGCTTTAAAGTGTTAAAATACCACTATTCGCATGAATATAAATATTTCTTACATGGAGGTAATAACATATGAAGACAAAGGTTGGATTCATAGGTTTCGGACTCATTGCAGGATCCTTAGCCCATGCCCTTAAAGAAAGTGGCAGGGATTATCATATAACTGCCACAAGCAGACATTTAGAACCAGTAATTGCTGCGGTGGCTGATGATATTGTTGATGTCGCTGCTCCTGCAGTAGACGAAACATTTGCACAGTGTGACATAATCCTGTTATGCACACCTGTAATTACTATCACAGAATATCTTACGAAATTGAAAGTCATTGCCAGTCCGGACTGCATAATCACCGACGTCGGAAGCGTCAAGACTATCATACATGAAGCAGCCGATTCATTAGGACTTAATGACCGCTTTATTGGTGGACATCCCATGGCCGGCTCCGAAAAAACAGGTTATGAGAATTCAGGTTCATCAATTATAAAAGGTGCAAGATACATAATCACACCAACCAAAGAAACCAAGCCTGAAAAAATCGAATTAATGAAACAGTTTGCATCAGATGTTGGCATGAACCCTATCGTCATGGATTATCATGTTCACGACAAATCTGTTGCTGCCATAAGTCATGTTCCACATCTTTTATCAACTGCACTAGTTCATGTTGTATCTGACAATGATGACGAAGAAAAGCACATGCAGTTACTTGCCGCAGGCTGCTTTCGTGACATGTCAAGAGTTGCAGCTTCTTCTCCTGAAATGTGGGAACAGATATGTTTAACTAACAGCTCTGCAATCAGCAACATTCTTGAACAGTATATTGAAATGCTTGAAACAATTAAAGATAACATCGATAAAAAGACACCAGGTTATGTCGCCAGTCTTTTTGAGATGTCAAGAGAATACAGAAATTCACTTGAAAGCAGACACCCAGAGCACTAAGCCCTGGGTGTTTTTATTTACAATCATCACACCTTGAAACATCCTCCGCCTACGAATTCCCGTAATATAGAATCGATTGGTACGTTCTCGTAGCCGCATGGAAGGAAATAGTTCATGAACTTAAGCAGTCTGTTTGCTTCCTGATATTCAGGGTCAGATTCTGTTACCTGAAAAAGTATAGGCTCAACGAATGGTTTTAATACGCATGGTTCATATGGCATTGCTGAGTTAAACATAACATCCGCCTGCTCCTGGAATGGGAAGATGTTCTTCTCTTCACCTCTTCTTACAGACTCCCACATCGAAAGAGTCTTCTTTGCAGATGCTCCTCTTGTCCTGTAATCTCTTACAAGCCTTCTTAAAAGTCTTCCATCTGTAGTTGATACCCTGTTATGTTCGTCAACATTAAGCTGTGTAAGTGCACTAATATATATCTTGAATTTACTGTCTATTGGAAGTGAATATGATAATTCATCATTAAGACAATGAATTCCTTCTATTACAAGAACATCCTCTTCCCCTAACTGTAAGAAATTACCATTATATTCCTTTCTTCCGAATTTAAAGTTAAATTCCGGCAGCTCCACTTTTTCTCCGTTAAGAAGTCTGGTCATATGCTGATTAAAAAGTTCAATGTCTACTGCATGAAGGTCTTCATAATTGTAATCACCATTCTCATCAATAGGTGTCTGCTCTCTTTCAACAAAGTAATTATCGACAGCAATTGGGTGTGGCTTATATCCATTAGCCATAAGCTGAATTGATAATCTATGTGAAAATGTTGTCTTTCCTGAAGAAGATGGACCGGCTATCATGATGAATTTAGTATGCGGTCTTTTCTTTATCTCATCAACTATCTCAACAATTTTCTGTTCCTGAAGTGCCTCCTGCGTAAGCATAAAAGAAGTCATATCACCATTAGTTATATGGTCATTAAGTTCTCCAACCGTAGACATGCCAAGCATCTTTGCCCAGCTTGTGCTTTCCTTTAACACATTAAACAGCTTTGTTTGTGGATTAAATTCAGGAACTTCAAGAGGTGCGTTCTTAACCGGAAGCTGTAACACTATTCCCTCGTCATACAGGAATATGTCAAATACCCCAAGCATGCCTGTAGAAGATGCCATATATCCGTAGAAATAATCTTTGTAGCCATTCAGGTCATACACATTAACAAATGAACTTCTTCTGTATTTGAACAGTGATGTCTTATCTGTCATTCCTTTTTCTTTAAAAAGATTCATAGCATCAGATATCTTCATCAGCTCTTTCTTGATTGGAAGATCCTTCTCAACCATACTGTGCATAACTGACTTAACTTCATCTATAAACTCTTTGTCAGGTCTGAAGTCTCCATCAAATGTGCAGTACAGTCCCTTGCTTAAAGAATATTCAACAACAACTCTGTCAATATTCCTGTCTATCTTATCTATGGCTGCAAGCATAAGAAGAACCACGCTTCTTCTATATGTCTCGTTACCTATTGATGTCGAAGTTGTAACAAATGTAACATCACTATCAGGGATATATTCTTCTCCAAGTTCTTTAAGCTTACCATTAACATTAGCGAGTATAATCTCATCCTTATATTCGTTCTGCTTCTCTGCTGCAAGCTGTGCCAGTGTCATTCCCATAGCATCCTCCTCTTACGCATCAGTCATAATATGACAATGCATCCATAATTATATTATTCTTCTGCAAAAGCTGCTGTAATCTTAACTTAACCGTAGGATTACTTTCATCTTTCTTAAGACTGTTACTTATCCCATCATTAGTTTCTTTCTCTTTTATAAGATATTCATAAAGAGTCTTATCTTTGCTCTCTAAAAGCTTCCATCCGTACTGATATTGCGTCTCACTGTATTCAGAATAAACATTTTCGTCTGACTTTCTACATTTGATAATAAAATAATACTTACCGTCTTCCTTAAGCATCTTCTCATCATCAACAACCAATCTCTGTGAAACAAGAAAATGTCTGAAATCTCCTACTTCTGACTGCGGTGATACTATAAGTGTTGTATTCCGGGTAATAACATTCATTCCCTTAGTTACAATATCAGCTATAAGCCTGCCACCCATACCACATATGGTTATAATATCAGCTTCATTCGCTGAAAGCTTTTCCAATCCGTCTGAAAGTCTTGTCTGTATTCTGTCCTCTAAACAATTATCACATATATGCTTCTTTGCCTTATCGAGTGGACCTTTTCTTAAATCCATCGCAATAGCAGACCGAGCTATTCCTTCCTGCACAAGATATATAGGAAGATAGCCGTGGTCTGTCCCTATGTCAGCCACGACTGCTCCCTTTTCACACATATGTGCAACTGTTCTTAATCTGTCAGATATTCTTACCATAGCTTAATCCTAATCAAGATAATCTCTTAACTTACGGCTGCGGCTTGGGTGTCTTAACTTTCTTAAAGCCTTGGCTTCAATCTGTCTGATACGTTCTCTTGTTACATTGAATTCTTTACCAACTTCCTCAAGAGTTCTTGCTCTTCCATCATCCATACCAAATCTTAATCTTAATACCTTCTGCTCTCTTTCTGTAAGAGTTCCAAGTACTTCAACAAGCTGTTCCTTAAGAAGTGTAGAAGCTGCTGCCTCTGCCGGAACAGGAACATTATCATCCTGAATGAAATCTCCAAGATGGCTGTCTTCCTCTTCACCAATAGGTGTCTCAAGAGATACCGGTTCCTGCGAAATCTTCTGAATCTCTCTTACTCTCTCTACAGGAATATCCATATTCTCTGCAATCTCCTCTGGTGATGGTTCTCTTCCAAGTTCCTGAAGCAGCTGTCTCTGTACTCTTACAAGCTTGTTAATTGTCTCTACCATATGAACAGGAATTCTTATAGTACGGGCCTGGTCAGCTATAGCTCTTGTAATAGCCTGTCTGATCCACCATGTAGCGTATGTACTGAACTTGAATCCTTTTCTGTAATCGTATTTCTCAACAGCCTTTATAAGACCTAAGTTACCTTCCTGAATAAGATCAAGGAACTGCATACCACGTCCAACATAACGTTTTGCAATACTTACAACAAGTCTTAAGTTAGCTTCTGCAAGTCTTTTCTTGGCTTCCTCATCTCCTTCTTCCATTCTCTTGGCATACTCAATCTCTTCATCAGCACTAAGAAGAGGTACTTTACCTATCTCCTTCAGATACATTCTTACCGGATCATCAAGACCGATTCCATCAGGAACAGAAAGATCTATCTTCTCAATATCAATCTCATCTTCATCATCAAGAATAATATCCTCATCTTCATCAGGTACATCATTCATTCTTACATCTACTTTTTTTAGCTCAAGAATTTCAAATACCTTCTCCATTCTGTCAGCTTCAAAATCTGTATCCTGAAAATATGTCATAATTTCCTGATAATCAAGTACATTCTTTTTCTTCTTGGCTATTGCAAGAATACCCTCTATCTTCTCCCAGAATTTAGCTTCCTGTGCTTCTGCATCATCTGCGTCACTGTTTTCTGTCTCTTCTTTTACTTCTTCTTTAATCTCATCTTTCTTAGTTGTCTTCTTTGCTGCTGCTTTTTTTGCAGGAGTCTTCTTTTCTGTTGTCTTTTCTTCCTTAGTCTCCTTAACATTCTCTTCTAATGTTTCTACCATTTTCTTAGCCATTTCTCTTCTCCATTCTTCTTCGCGTAACACGCTCTATATATTTATAACTTAATATGAATCTGATTCAGCTTCTGCTGTTCAATTATTATCTCCTGCATACGCTTCGGGTCTACAGTCTTATTAAGTTCATGATTAAGGCTGTTAGCCTTAATTCTGATAACAATGTCATTAAGAGTCTTTTCTCTTTCCAGATTATTAAGGCTCTCATCCAGGTCTGCCGAAAACATTGCTGCGACTTCCGTATGTTCTTCTGTTGTTGCATAATCAGCTATAATTGCAGCAGGGCTTATATTTCCTGTCCCATACTGTTCATATACTTTCTCTGCCACACCCGAAAATAACGGGTCAATAAAATCCTCTGGCTTAATGTAAGCTGCAACCTTATCAAATATATCCCTGTCACTTATGAGCCATGTAAGAAGCATTTTCTCTGCCTGTCTTAAACCATCTTCACGCTTCTTCGGCTTACGCTCAACAGTTGGCTGCGGACTAACTGCGCCTGCATTTCTTGAAATAATCCCTTCCTGATTACCAAGCCTTGATACCATCTGCCTCATGCCATCTTCTGGTATCATAAACTGCCTGCACACTGCTTTCAGGTAATTATCACGTTCAAGCTTTTCTTTAAATGTAACAAGCTTTGCTGCAACTTCTCTTTCAAATGCAGTCTCGCTTTCCGGATCCCCCCTGTCGTAATTTCTTAACATGGTTCCTATCTCATACATAAAGCTGTTCTCTGCATTATCAATTCTTTCCTGAAATGCCTCTGCACCCATAGCCTTAATAAACTCATCAGGATCCTTATATGGCCGCATATTAATTACCTTCGTTGAAAGCCCTGCTTCCTTAAGAATCGGAATTGCCCGGAGTGCCGCCTTAACTCCTGCCTCATCGCTGTCATAGGTTATAAGCACATTATCTGTATATCTCTTTAACAGCCTTGCATGTCCCGGCGTCAGTGCAGTTCCTAGTGACGCAACTGCCTGGTTAAAGCCCGCCTGATGCATTGATATAACATCCATATAGCCTTCACATATTATCATGTTAGGCTTTCTTGATGTTCTTGCAATATTAAGTCCATACAGATTACGGCTCTTATCAAACAGCCTTGTCTCCGGTGAATTAAGGTACTTTGGCTTGGCATCACCCATAACTCGTCCACCAAATCCTATGACCTTATTATTAATATCCATGATTGGAAAAATCACTCTGTTCCAGAATTTCTCATGAATACCTCTCTCATAAGTAAAAAGTCCTGATTCTTTCAGAATATCATCATCATAACCTTTGTCCTTCAACAGCTTGTACAGATTACCTGTTGACTGAGTAGCATACCCCAGTCCAAAGCTGTTAATTGTACTGTCAGACAATTCACGCTTCTTAAGATAATCAAGACCGTTTTTTCCCTTCTCACTTCTAAGCTGCCTGTAATAATATGTGGCGGCAATCTTATTAATCTCTAAAAGACGGTCTCTTATTCCTCTTTCTTTGCGGTCTTCTTCTGACATAGATGTCTGCGGCAGTGCGACTCCGGCTCTCTCACCCAGCATCTTAACTGCCTCTAAGAATGTCATATTCTCATATTCCATTACAAATGTTATGACATTACCACCAACTCCGCATCCAAAACAATGATATAACTGCCGCTGTCCTGAAACCGAAAATGATGGTGACTTTTCATTATGAAACGGACATAGTCCGGTATATGAACTTCCATTCTTTTTTAATTTGACATACCCGGATATAACATCAACTATATCATTCCGGGATATTACTTCATCTATTACTTCTCTTGAATACATTACTTCATCCCTTCCAGGCCTTTGGTACAAAGATTTCCTGAAACTTGCTTATTGAATACTGATCACTCATGCCAGCTATATAATCACACACAACCTGCTCCGGTCTTTCATCAAATTCTGTTATAAATCTCTTATATGTATCCGGCAGTTTATCTGTGTTCGCAACATAGTATCTGTACAATTCTGTTATCAGCTTATCTGCTTTCGCTTCCTCACTTTTAGCTGTCGGATTAAGATACAGACTTTCAAACATGAATTTTCTTAATTCTGTCATTGCTTTACGTACAGGTTCTGACATTACAAGATCATTCTTTCCTATGCTGTTCATTATTATATCGCTAATCATCGTATTAAGTCTTTCCTTGGTTGAATTACCAAGAACATCCGTATATTCTGACGGAATGTCGCTTTCCTTCAATATCCCTGCTCTTATTCCATCATCTATATCATGATTAATATACGCTATCTTATCGGAAAGTCTTACTGCTTTTCCTTCAAGAGTTGATGGATTACCTGATGTTCTATGGTTCAATATTCCATCACGCACTTCCCATGTAAGGTTAAGTCCCTGGCCATCCTTTTCAAGAAATTCAACAACTCTTATACTCTGTCTGTAATGAGCAAATCCCATAGGACATAAAGAATTAAGTGTTCTCTCACCTGCATGTCCAAAAGGTGTATGTCCAAGGTCATGTCCCAATGCAATAGCTTCTGTCAGATCTTCATTAAGATTAAGCGCCCTTGCTATACTTCTTGCAATCTGGGCAACCTCTAAGGTATGAGTCAGTCTTGTTCTGTAATGGTCTCCCTCTGGTGCAAGAAACACCTGCGTCTTATGCTTTAAACGCCTGAATGCCTTACAATGAATAATTCTGTCTCTGTCTCTCTGATATATTGTCCTCATAGGGCATGGTTCTTCATCTCTGTCGCGTCCTCTTGACTCATCAGAAAAACTTGCATATGGGCTGAATATCAGATGTTCCCTCTTTTCCTGTTCCTCTCTAATGTTCATCTGTATGTGCCTCCCGCACTGAAACACTAATTTTTAAGCTCACAGTTTAATTATTCAACAAAACATGTGTTTTTCCTTTTTTATTTTTTAAAATTTTTCACAAAATAATCATTTGTTATTATCATTACCCACATTATGGACTGAAAAACCCGCCAAATGCCCCTGCAGCCACACATGCAGCTACTGACATGACGATATTATTACTACTGTCCGGTGCCTGTTTCTTCATTATTGCAGCTATTACCAATAACACTGTAATATACACTGCTCCATATATAATTCCTACGACCACTCTCCTCCTTTTTATCATCCATGCACTAAGCATCGCACCGGTAAAGCTTCCCGCCACATATATTCCAAATATAATATTATCAACCGCTTTCTCGTCAAGTATAAATTTTCTCATAAGATATGTAAGAAGTCCGAGCATAAGCAGCGTTATTACATATCCTGCAATAAGAGATTGCACCATTTTTCTTATATAATCCATTGATTTCCTTTGTTGTCCTCTTTTTATTAATTGTATGATTAAAAATGTTATCTTATGATTATCTCCTGTTTTCTTTAATAGCACTTGACGGCACAATGTGCGTACTGTAGAATGAGAAGAAATATTTTAATTTTAAGACTGGAGGGATTTTTCTTGGATACGGATAGTATTATCCAACTTATTGCAATTGTTATTTTATTGGTTTTATCAGCATTTTTCTCATCTGCAGAGACTTCATTTATCACTGTGAACAGAATCAAAGTGCTGTCTTTAGTTGAAGAGGGTAATAAGAGGGCTGCTCTTGTAATTAAGATTATTGACCAGCCGGCAAAGATGCTCTCTGCTGTTCTTATTGGCAATAATATAGTCAATATCAGCTGTTCTGCATTAGCTACATCATTTACAATCAGTGTATGGGGTAATAAGGCGACAGGTATTGTTACCGGTGTTCTTACGCTTCTTGTTCTTATATTTGGTGAAATTACACCTAAGAATACAGCCAACATGTATGCCACTAATATGGCAATGGCTTATGCTCCTATAATATGGGTACTTATGATTGTTCTTACACCTGTTATATTCATAGTTGACCACCTTGCAGGCTTCTTCTTATGGTTATTAAGAATTGACAATAACAAGAAGAAAGATATATTTACTGAGGATGAGATTCGAACCATTGTTAATGTAAGCCAGCAGGAAGGTGTAATTGAATCTAACGAAAAGAAAATCATTAATAACCTATTTGATTTTGGTGATTCAACAGCTAAGGATGTTATGATTCCAAGAATTGATATGACTCTTGCTGATGTCAGTTCATCATATGATGATATAATTTCTCTGTTCAGGCAGACAATGTATACACGTATTCCTATTTATGAGAATACACCTGATAACGTAATCGGCATTCTTAATATCAAGGATTTAATTGTCAATCCTTCTGATAACGATACATTTAACATAAGGAACATTATCAGAAAGCCATTCTTTACATTTGAACAGAAGAATACTTCTGACCTGTTTAAAGAAATGCAGTTAAGTTCAACAAGCATTGCCATTGTCCTTAGTGAATATGGAACAACATCAGGAATGATTACTACCGAAGACCTGCTTGAAGAGATTGTCGGTGAAATTCGTGATGAATATGATACTGACGAAAAGGAAGCTTTATCTAAGATTAATGATACTACATACAGAGTTGATGGCTCATTTAAGCTTGACGATTTAAACGATGAGCTTGGCACTAAACTTGAATCTGAAGATAACGATTCAGTTGGCGGACTTATCGTTGAAAGACTTGACAGACTTCCTAAAGCCGGTGATAAAATCACTATTGGTAATGTCTGGATGTTTGTCGAAAAGGTTGCTTCTAACAGAGCTGAATCTGTTATTGTAAAGATTATACCTGAGAAGAAAGACGAAACTAAAAAAGCTAATTAATTTTATTAAAAATGCTGTGCATTAACATCATCTTGTTAACGCACAGCATTTTTATTATTAATACTTATATATTACTGATTAAAGTGCCTTGATTCTCTCAAGTGCCTTCACTGTATTCTCATATGAACCGAATGCTGTCAGTCTGAAGTATCCTTCACCACTTGGTCCGAATCCTGAGCCTGGTGTACCAACAACATTAGCCTTCTCAAGAAGGTAATCGAAGAATTCCCAGCTTGTCATCTTATCAGGAGTCTTTAACCAGATATATGGTGCATTAACACCACCTGATACTGTGTATCCTGCTGACTTAAGTCCTTCAAGGATTGTCTTTGCATTGTTCATGTAGTAAGCAATCTGCTCGCCTGTCTGCTTCTGTCCGGCTTCTGAATAAACTGCCTCACCTGCTCTCTGTACAATATAAGGAGCTCCGTTAAACTTAGTTCCATGTCTTCTTGCCCAGAGGCTGTGAAGTGTTACATCTCCACACTTAAGATCCTTAGGAATAACTGTAAAACCAAGTCTTACGCCTGTAAATCCTGCATTCTTAGAGAATGATCTGAGTTCGATTGCACATGTTCTTGCGCCTTCACACTCATATATTGTATGAGGAACATCCGGTTCTGAAATGTATGCTTCATATGCTGCATCATAGATAATAACAGCGCCAACCTTATTAGCGTAATCAACCCACTTCTGAAGCTCGTCCTTAGTGATTGTTGAACCTGTTGGATTGTTAGGGAAGCAGAGATATATGATATCCGGTGTTTCTTTTGGAAGCTCTGGTGCAAAGTTAGTCTCTGCTGTACAAGGCATATAAACAACATTGCTCCATGCCTGCTTCTCTGGAATATAATCTCCTGTTCTTCCTGCCATTGCATTAGTATCAACATATACAGGATATACAGGGTCACATACTGCAATCTTATTATCTACTGAGAAGATATCTCCTATATTACCTGAATCAGACTTTGCTCCATCTGATACGAATATCTCATCTGCTGATATATCACATCCACGCTTCTTGTAATCATGGTCTGCAATTGCACTTCTTAAGAATTCATATCCAAGATCTGGTGCATATCCGTGGAAAGTCTCGGCATGTCCCATCTCATCAACTGACTTATGTAATGCATCAATTACTGCTGGCGCTAATGGCTGTGTAACATCTCCAATGCCAAGTCTGATGATTTCCTTATCTGGATTAGCCTGCTGATAAGCTGCTACTTTCTTACCGATTGTTGAAAATAAATAGCTTCCTGGAAGCTTTAAATAATTATCGTTAATCTTAAACATATATTCCTCCTTATTTTCTGCCTTGTTTTACAAAACTAACGCTTATTATACATCATTTTTCATTATGTTCCAAGATAAAATCTTGATAATCTTTCATATTCTGTATTAATTGCCTGTAAAAGTTCTTTATCTCCATGCATATTATCAGGATGATATATCTTTAAAAGTGCCTTATAACGCTTTTTTAAAGATGTTGTATCCTCAACCCCCTTGAAGAATATCTTTACATTTTCAGCATTAGACATACTGCGCCTTGCTTCACGATAAACCTTGTCCTTATATATAAGCTTTTCCCGCTCGAACTTATCTTTATCAATTGCAAGCTGTCTGGTTTCCCTTTCCAGAATATTCCATTTTTGTTCAAATAAATCTCTCTGACTCTCAAGCTGTTTCTTAAGCAGCATATTCTTACTCTGCTGTCTCTGAAGCATTCCCATCTGAATCTCGATGAGTTTTCTCTCATCTTCCAGATTTCTGCTTAATTCCTGCAGCCTTATATTCTCTTTAAACAGCCATTTCTTCTTCTCATCTTCACTGCTTAGTTCATCAAACATTGCAACCTCCATATCAGCTCCCCATCAAGCCAGCCGCAAAATATATCTAATCAGATTCCACTATGAAACCAGAAAACCTTCAATGGTTTTTCTGAGTCAACCGTTTTCATTGTATGTCTGACACCCGATAATGCTATGAATGAATCACCCGCTTTAACCTCAAACTCTTCGTTGTCAAGCCTGACAAATCCATTTCCTTCCAATACAAAAAATCCCTCCTGGTCATCATGAAATCCTGGTTCTGGATTAAACTCTGTTTCTGAACATATTGTAACTCCTGAACAACAGCCATTGATACATCCATTAGCCTCTGTAAGGAATTTTACACTTCTCCTTCCTTCTTCTCTTGCTGCAAGTGCTTCTTCCAATGTTATATATGGTTTCTTCATAATCAATCTCCTTCTGATATATAAAAAACGGAGTCCCAGGCATATGCTGTAAGACCCCGTTTTATTATGTTCTCTATTCTGCCTGTTACTTATTCTCGTATCTTAAAAGTTCTGTATATGCAAGGAGGAATGGTCCTACACCTTTGGCATCATCTTCTACGATTGGCTCTGACATATAATAATCATATGTACCAGGTCTTCTTCCATTACCACCAAGTCCTGCAACAAGACAGATACCACCAAGTGATAATGAACCATCTTCCTTAGTCTTAAGGTATCTTTCACAGATACCATCGATTGCTTTCTTGGCATACTGCGCATAATCATCAGAAAGATATCCAAGACGTACAGCCTTAAGAAGTGCGTATGCCATAATTGAACTTCCACTTGTCTCAAGGTAGTTCTTATCCATGCCACCATAATTAACCACCTGATACCACATACCACTCTCATCCTGATACTTAAGCATTGAATCGACGAGATCCTTAAATGCATCCTCAAGCATCTTACATTCAGCATCATACTTATGATCCTTATTATCAACCTGATCAAGTGTATCAATAAGTGCCATTGTATACCAGCCAATAGCTCTTAACCAGCTGTGCTGTGATAATCCTGTAACCTTATCACACCAGAATGCTTCCCTGCTTGTATCCATTGCATGGAAATAAAGTCCGTTAACAGGATTCCTCATATTCTCAATTACGAACTTGAACTGTCCGAAAATATCAGAGTAATTCTTTCTGTCATTGTATCTTGTCTCATATTCAAGATAGAATGGAAGTCCCATATAAAGACCATCAAGCCATACCTGATTAGGATATATATCCTTATGCCAGAAGCTTCTGGCTTCATTCTGGCATCTAGGCATAATCTCTATCTGTGAATATACTAAATCTGCTGCCTTCTTATACTTTTCCTTACCTGTAAGGTCATATAATTCAAATAAAGTCTTACCAGCATTAACATTATCAATATTCTTCTCGCCTATGCTGTAGCCATCTATTGTACCATCTTCAAAGACTCTGTAATCTATAAAATCATCTGCAAACTTAAGATACTTTTCTTCCTTGGTTAAGTCATACATCTGAAGAACTGCTTTAATCATACAGCCATCAATATAGTTCCACTTTGACTTAAGGCCCTGCTTAATCTTTTCAATGTTCCATACAGGAGCATCTGGTGTGCTTTTTTCCAGAAGCCCGTCAATATACTTTACTACTGCGTCCATTATTTCTGTCTCCTTATCAACTTAAATGGGAAAATATACATGCTATTTTACCCATATTTTATAGAAATTGTACACTAAAAAATGCCTTTAAGCAACCCATTTTTAACAAATATAGCCAAAAACACAGATTTTTATTGACTATATACTGATTAAATACGAAAATATAATCAATAATTCATTATAAATGCTTTTATAAAAACAACTCAATTATTTTATATAAAGTTATTATTCAGAAAGGTCAGATTATGAAAACAGGAATTGTATTTGAAGGTGGTGCATTCAGAACCATTTTTTCATGTGGTGTTATGGATGCAATGTTAGAAAATAAAATTATGCCTGATTACATGATTGGTGTATCAGCCGGTGCTGCATACGGTGTATCCATGGCATCAGGACAGATTGGAAGAAACTTAAAGATTCTTATTGATTATAGAAATGATAAACGTTATGTGGGACTTAGCAATATGGTACACAGGGATAACCGTTCTCTTTACGGGCTTAATTTCACATTTGACACTATCCCTAATGAACTTGTTCCTTATGATTATGATGCTTTTCTTAGATATAAAGGTACTTTCAAATGTGTTGTAACTAATGTACTCACTGGAAAACCTGAATATAAAACTTTCACAGGATATGACCGTACCAACCAGCTTTTACGGGCAACGTGTGCTCTTCCACTAGCTTTTCCTCTTATATATCTTGATGGAACACCTTACCTTGATGGCGGTTTAAGTGATTCCATTCCTTTTGAGAAAGCATTTGAAGATGGCTGTGACAGAGTTATTGTTGTTCTTACCCGTGAAGCAGGCTATCAGAAGCAGACAACCAGTTCAGTGCGGACCCTTGCAAGAGCTTTCCTTAAATATCCTGAAATTCAGCGTGATATTCTTCTTCGTGCTGAACGTTACAACCGGTGCTTAAAGCGTCTTGAACGCTACGAAAAAGAAGGCCGCTGCCTCGTTATCCGCCCTACTAAGAGCAAAGGCTTTGGAAAGATTGAAAAAGACTTTAATAAGATTCTTTCAATGTATAACGATGGATATAACCAGACTTATTCGTTAATCAATGAAATACAGAGGTTTTATCATTAATATATGTAGAAGTACCTGTATTTTAGTCTGATAACCTCAGATATTACTTACACTGGGTTCGTAATAATTCAGTTATCAGACTAAAATACAGGTACTTCTTTATATATAAATAATAAATTCTTAAAAATTTCCGAACACAAAGTCTTTTACTATTCCGATTGCTTCTCTTACCATATAGTTTATGAAGAGTACATGGTCGCTTTCTGCTGGCATTCCACAGGTATTGTTTAATCCTGCATGTCTGGCAAGAAGGCGGCTTCTTGCTATATGGAAGTTGTTGGTTGCTATGCCAACCAGTGAATCTGTATTCTCTATGTATTGTACTGAATACTTCATATTCTCTGATGTATCTGTTGAATTATCTTCCTGTATTATGCGTGAGCCATCTATTCCTTTAGATACAAGATAATTATACATTGCAAATGCTTCTGTTGTATTTTCACCTTTTCCCCTGCCGCCTGATACTATTATTGTTGTATCAGGGTTATCTATTGCATAGGAAACAGCAACATCTAACCGGTTCTTAAGTGACCTTGTTATGTGGTCACCTCTTATCTGACAACCAAGTACTATTATATAATCACAGTTATCCTTTGGCTTTGCAGTCATTCCTTTTATTATTAATACTTCAATGAAAATAAACAGCGACACACCTGCTGCCATTATCACTATAAAACATATTCTTAAGACCTTTGCCACATGAATTATACCTTTAATTTCTAATACTCTCACTGCAAATATCAGTCCAAAAAAGACAGCACCCATCAGCCATATAAATATAAATGATGAACCCACCCCTGCGTATGTTGCACACACTATATAATATCCCAGGCATATAAGTGCCAGCACAAGCCATATTGTATACATAAAACTACTATTCTCCGTTACTTTTTCCATACTTTATTCCACGCTCATACATCAATTATCCTGCATAATCCACATTTTTACCCGCAAATTCAGGATAATCTGCTGATTTCTGGTTCTGTCCGTAAGATGTGGCAGGATATTTAATTGCTGTATTGGTGACACCACCTGACACATACGACCTTCCGCACTCTGGACAGACAGCCGTTTTAAGTGTAACTGTCGCATTCAGTACTTCGCCATCTTTACTGGCAGCTTTCCTGTTCGCATTAGAAACATGCTCCTGTTCATGTGCCATAACCTTTGTGGCCGCTGCTGACGGGTCAATATGTGCTGCACTCTTAAATGAAACATTTACTTCATCTGAACCATCCTTATATTCCCTGTTCGCACATGTTTCACATTCCACCTGTCCGGAACGCTTCATTGCTTTAAGTCTTGCAGAGCTTATATCCTGTGTATCAACACCTGCTACATTAACAGACAGATTTCTATTCATATCATTAATGCCGTTAATCATCATCTTAATGTGCACCCCCTTCATGTAAAATGTTTAAACAATATATCTGTATTTAATATAACATAGTTTGATAATTATGCTAGTTTTTTTTGATGTAAAAGTTTAATATATACATACAAACAATCAATAATATAGAAACGAGGTATTATATATGTTTACATTTAACAAAGATGTTACAGCTACTAACTGCGAACCTGGTGTTACAAGAAAAATATTATGCTACTCTGATGACCTTATGATGTGCGAGATTCATTTTGAAAAAGGTTCTAAGGGCAATTTCCATAGCCACAAGCATCTGCAGATTACTTATGTTGCTAAGGGAAGCTTTGAATTCACTATCGGTGATGAAACTAAAATCGTTAATCAGGGCGACAGCGTATACATGCCTTCTGGCGTAACCCATGGTGTTACATGTCTTGAAGAAGGAATCCTCTGTGATGTATTCAATCCTATGAGAGAGGATTTTCTTAAGTAAAATGAAGGTACCATTTAATATTAATCTTTCAGGTAAAACTGCTGTTGTAACCGGAGGAAGCGGAACTCTCTGCTCAGCCATGGCATATGGACTTGCCGTATGCGGTGCTAAGGTTGCAATAATCGGACGTAACAAAGAAAAGCTTGCTTCTGTTTCTGAGAAGCTTACTAAAGATGCTCTGGATGAATATAACAAAAATGTTATTGTTAAAGGCTACAGCTGCAATGTAATTAATAAAGATGAGCTTTCAGCTGCTTATGAAACTATTAAGAATGAACTCGGCAGCTGTGATATTCTCATTAATGGTGCAGGCGGCAACCAGCCTGGTGCAATTACTTCCATCGAGATGTTAAAGAAAGAAAAAGAAGATTCTGACTATTCTTTCTGGAATCTTGATGAAGACAGAATCCGTGATGTTATGGATCTTAATTACATGGGAACTCTTCTTCCTATTCAGGTATTTACTAAGGATATGGTTGAAAAGAGAAGTGGCAGTATTATCAATATTGCCTCTGTAACTTCTATTCTTCCTCTTACTAAGGTCATGGCTTATGGCAATGCCAAGAGTGCTATTCTTAATCTTACACAGTGGCTTGCTGTACATTTTGGAGAAAGCGGTATCCGATGCAACGCAATTGCTCCGGGCTTCTACGCTGCCGAGCAGAATCATGATCTCTTATTCAATGCAGACGGAACATACACAGACCGTGCCAGAAAGATTATTGCCGGAACACCTATGGGACGCTTTGGCAATCCTGAAGAGCTTATTGGTGCTGCACTCTTTCTTGCAAGCGATGAAACAGCCAGCTTTGTCAATGGTATAGTGTTACCTGTTGACGGCGGATATAGTGCTTATAGCGGAGTGTAGGATTCTTTAGTTGGAAACTGTATATAATTCAGGGCGATGTCAGCTTTGACATCGCCCTTTTTGTTGGCCAGCCACACAAAAGCCTACACTACAACTCTGCCCTGATAATCTCAGCTGCCTTAACCATATTCTTAAGGCTTGCTTCTGTCTCTGGCACACCTCTTGTCTTAAGTCCGCAGTCTGGATTTACCCACAGCTTGTCTTTGTCTATCTTTGTTAGCATTATCTTTATTGCACGGGTAATCTCTTCTACCGACGGTATTCTTGGTGAATGAATGTCGTATACTCCCGGTCCAACCTCTGTTTCAAAGTTGTTTTCTCTTAATGAATCAAGAATCTGAAGGTCTGAGCGTGATGCTTCAAATGTGATAACATCAGCGTCCATATCGTCTATTGCTGGGATTATATCTGTAAATTCACTGTAACACATATGAGTATGTATCTGTGTTTCAGGTTTTACGCCGCTTGCAGTAAGTCTGAATGCTGGTATTGCAAAATCAAGATATTCTGTATTCCAGTCAGATTTTCTTAATGGAAGCTTTTCTCTTAAGGCTGCCTCATCAATCTGAATAATCTTAATTCCATTTGCTTCAAGGTCAAGCACCTCATCTCTTATTGCAAGTGCAATCTGCGAAATTGATTCCTTGATTGTAATATCTTCTCTTGGGAATGACCAGTTAAGAATTGTTACCGGACCTGTAAGCATTCCTTTCATTATCTTATCTGTAAGTGACTGTGCATACACAGACCACTCAACTGTTATCGGCTTCTTGCGGTAAACATCTCCCCATATAACAGGTGGTTTAACACATCTTGTTCCATATGACTGAACCCATGCTTTCTCTGTGAACAGAAAACCTCCCAACGCTTCACCGAAATATTCAACCATGTCATTTCTTTCGTATTCTCCATGAACAAGTACATCAAGTCCGATTTTTTCCTGCCATCTGACACATTCTTCAATTTTCTTCTTATTAAATTCAACATACTGTTCTTCGCTGATTTCACCCTTACGGAATGCTGAACGGTTGGCCTTAACATCTTTTGTCTGTGGAAATGAACCGATTGTAGTTGTAGGCAGCTTCGGTAATGCAAATTCTTTCTTCTGAAGCTGCTGTCTCTCACTTCTTGCAGGAAGTCTTCTGTAATCCGCCTCTGTAACTTCCGCAAGTCTTTTCTTTACAGCTTCATTATCACATTTTCTTGTACCTGCAAAAAGCTTCCTGTTTGTCTTGAATCTTTCATCTTCTTCAATATTTCCACACTCGGCAAGCACGCTTAATTCCTTTAATTCCACAAGCTTTTCTTCTGCAAATGCGAAGTAATTCAGATATTCATCCGAAAGTTTATTCTCATGCTTTAATGTATATGGAACATGCTGCAGCGAACATGATGTTGATAAAACCGTCTGTATTCCCTTATCTTCAAGCTTTTTAAGAACATTTAAAGTCTTTTCATAATGATTCTTCCAGATATTCTTTCCATTTACAAGTCCAGCGAATAATACCGTGTCCTTTGGAAATCCATATTTTTCAATGAGTTCTGCTGTCTTCTTTCCCTCAATAAAATCAAGTCCGATTCCGTCAAACGACAGCTTGACAATATCTTCATACACATCCCTCACGTCTCCGAAATATGTCTGAAGCAATACTTTGCATGATTTCTTCTTACCTAAAATATCACTATACATTTTGACAAACAGTTCTCTGTCTTCTTCTGTCATGTCCTGTACAAGTGCAGGCTCATCAAACTGAAGCCACTGGATTCCTACAGCTTCACATTTGCTATAAACATCTTTATATGCTTCAATAAATGCATTGATAAAATCATCTGCCCTCTTCTTGCCTGTAAATCTGCACAGCTTAAATAAAGTATACACACCTGTGATTACCGGTTTTGTCTCGATTCCAAGTTCTTTTGCCTCTGCATATTCTGCCCACAGCTTATTACCTGTAAGTCTTATCTGCGTGCTGTCCTCAACCTCTGGAACAATATAATGGTAATTAGTATTAAACCATTTCTTCATTGCAAGAGCCTTAACGTCACCGTTCTCTCCCTGATAGCCCCTTGCCATTGCAAGATATTTATCAAGCTCTGAAACCTCAAGTTCCTTGTATCTTTCAGGAATTATATTCAGTAAAAATGCTGTATCAAGCACTATATCATAATATGAAAAATCATTGCTTGTGATATAATCAATCCCTGCCTCTTTCTGTATAAGCCAGTGTGTCTTTCGTAACTCCTTTGCTGTCTGTGTCAGTTCATCTGCACTTATTTCTTTTCTGAAATATTTTTCTAATGCAAACTTTAACTCTCTTAATGTTCCTATCCTTGGATAACCTGCTACTGCTGTCTTCATACCTGCTCTCCTCATCTATAATTTGATGTTGTTATTATAAATTTGAAGAACGCATTTGTATAATACATAAAAAAACAGGTTAGTCATAGTTTAAAACTATGTCCAACCCGTTTTATATACATATAATGACTACTTAAGATACTTCCTTATAGCCTCAAGATATGTATTTCCAAGCCTGCTAAGTATCCCTTTTTTGTGAGTTATGTAACCAATATGCATATCTGATTCATCAGCAAGCGGCACTGCTATAATGTCTTTTCCGTTGAGCTTCTTGTCAATAATACCACTACTTACTGTGTAACCATTAAGACCAATCAGCAGGTTAAAAAGAGTTGCCCTGTCACGGACTCTTATGTTCTTCTTTCTTGCTGTCTCTGAAAATATCTCTTCCGAAAAATAAAATGAATTATGTTCTCCCTGCTCGAATGACAGATACGGATAATCCTCTAACTGCTCATTGCTTATAACATCACACTCTGCAAGAGGGTGCTTTCTGCTTATAAATACATGCGGTCTCGCAGTATACAGTTCATGAAATTCGAGGTCGTATGACTTAAAAATCTTCTTAAATACCGCCTCGTTGAAATTATTAATATACAGAATTCCTATTTCACTTCTAAGCTTTGCGACATCCTCAATAATCTCATAAGTCTGGGTTTCTCTTAAGCTGAAATCATATTCGTTCTGTCCGAACTGCTTAATAAGGTCAACAAATGCATTGACAGCAAAAGAATAATGCTGTGTTGATATACAATATTGCTTTCTTCCACCATTATCGCCCTTATACTTGTCCTCTAAGATTGCCGCCTGGTCAAGAATCTGTCTTGCATACGATAAGAACTCTTCACCTTCTTTAGATACACTTATTCCTTTATTAGTTCTGTTGAATATCGTAATATTCATTTCTTTTTCAAGTTCATGAATTGCATTCGTAAGGCTAGGCTGGGAAATATATAATTTCCCTGCCGCCTCTGTGATAGTTCCTGTCTGTGCAACTGTAACAATATATTTTAACTGCTGTAATGTCATACCCTTACCTGCCTGAAATTTTTTAATATTATAACACATTTTTGTTGTTTTTTAAAAAATATTCTGTTACAATCAACCCGTAAAATAATCTGATTATGAACGGAGGTGGATTTTCATGGATAGTTGCGATCGTATAGGACGAAGTAAGAACTGCGGTGTATACTATAAGTGTAGGCTCGGAATGTGGCTATCTGTGAGAATCTCATAACCACATTCTAATAAATTGTGCCTTTTATACATCGCATCAGAGGATCCTTACTATCACAATCATCTGTAGCGATGTATTTTTATGCCCAATTGAGGCAAGAAGGAGGTCACAATGAACAAAGTATTATTCCCGAAGAAAGATTATGTAAAAGAACTTGTCAGGATTTTTAAGTCATCTAAGAATTCACAGAAATTAGTTAAGACACTTTCTAAGTATCATGAAAAAGATATTGCTGAAGCAATCACTCTTCTTACACCTGCTGAAAGACATCATATATATAACGTTCTTGATGAACATATGATTGCTGAGATTTTCTCTTATCTTGATGATGCTGAAAAATATCTTGAAGAACTGTCATTAGAGAAAGCTGCACGTGTAGTATCTTACATGGATTCTGATGATGCGGTTGATGTACTTGACGATTTGTCAGAAACTAAGAAGAATGAAATTGTAGAACACTTAGATGCTGATGCAAAGGAAGATGTCCAGAAGCTTCTTTCTTATGAGGACGATGAGATTGGTAGCTGTATGACTAATAATTTCATATGCATACCGGATAATCTTACTATAAGAGAAGCCATGAGCGCCCTTGTCAAGCAGGCTGGCGAGCATGATAACATATCAACTATATATGTAGTCAATAGTGTTGGCAAGTTTGCCGGGGCAATTGATTTAAAAGATTTAATTATAGCGAGACAGAATGATAATCTTGCCGACATAATAAGCAGTTCGTACCCTTATGTATACGAGCATGAAAATATCAATGAATGTATTGATAAGATTGCAGATTACGAAGAGGATTCCATCCCTGTACTTACTGATGATGGAAAAATATGTGGTATCCTTACTGCAACAGATATCGTTGAACTCGTTGATGATGCAATGAGTGATGACTATGCAAAGCTCGCCGGTCTTACTTCAGAAGATGATTTAAGCGAGCCAACTCTTGTAAGTATCAGGAAACGTCTGCCTTGGCTTATTATACTGCTGTTTCTTGGAATGGCAGTTTCATCAGTTGTAGGAATATTTGAATCAGTAGTTGCTGTTCTTCCGATTGTAATATGTTTCCAGTCTCTCGTTCTTGACATGGCTGGTAATGTTGGAACACAGTCGCTTGCTGTAACTATCCGTGTGCTTATGGATGAGACTTTAAGTGCCAAGAAAAAGTTATCCCTTCTTTTCAAAGAGATGAAGATAGGTTTCATTAATGGTGCAAGTCTTGGAATCATGGCTCTTGTATTCTTAGGTGTCTATATTCATATATTCAAGAAATATGCGTGGATATCAGCATTTTTAATATCTGGCTGCGTCGGATTATCTCTTATTGTTGCTATGGTTGTATCAAGTCTTGTGGGAACAATTATTCCAATGTTTTTCCACAAGATTCACATTGACCCGGCTGTTGCGTCAGGCCCGCTTATCACAACTGTAAATGACCTTGTTGCGGTTGTGACTTACTATGGTCTTGCAATGATATTTCTTGTTGAGATATTTCATGTGTAATATAAATGTGGTGTCATATTCTAATTGATATGGCACCACATTTTTTACTTTATTTACTCTTTAAATAACCCGAACAGCTTAAGCAGCTTCTGCCAGAAATTAAGTTTCTTGGCTGTATCTGCTGTATCTGTTGCAACCTCTGCAACTCCGTCTGTGTTCTCATTGATTCCACTGTCAAACTGTCCGTAGCTTTCTGTAAGCTGTGTAACCGCAGTCCCTAATTTTAATATATTTGCAGAAAGATTGATAAACCAGATACTGCCATGAAAACCTTCTGGCGTAACAACGAACGCTTTGCCGACCTCTTCAATGCTGTAGCTTTTAATGGCAGGCAGGTTATTAATCCTGATGAACTAACTGAGATGGATACCGATGTTTCCGGTATTATTCAATTCAATGATTACAATGAATCTCTTGTCAGAACAAGAGACATTATCAAGAAGTTCCATAATGGTATTGAATTCACTATTCTTGGTCTGGAACTGCAGACTAATCCACACTATGCCATGCCTGTAAGGGCTTTGCTTTATGATGGGCTTGGTTATCTTAAGGAATGTAATGAATTCCGTAATATACACAAGGCAGAGCATGACTTAGACTCTGATACCGGCTTTCTGTCCGGCATGAACAAATCGGACAAGATTCATCCTATAATCACGCTTATATTCTACTATGGAGAATCTCCATGGGATGGTCCTGTCACTTTATCTGGCATGATGACTGACATCCCTGAAGAACTGCGTCCTTTCTTTTCTGATTACAAGATAAATCTTGTTCAGATACTTGATTCAGGACACTATCAATTTTATAATGAAGATGTCAGAAGTGTATTTGACATTACACAGAAGATATATACAAAGAATCTTCAATGATTGTCTGAAGAATACACTAACAAATCAATAGACGGCGAAATCATCAATCTGGTAACAACAATTACCGGTTTTTCCAAATTATCAGATATATTTAATGAATTAGACGATGGAGGTGAAACTCCCGTGTGGAAATGTGTTCAGGAGATGGAAGATGAGTGGGTTCAGAAGGGTGTTGCTGAAGGCGAACGTAAAGGAGAAATTAAAGGCATGCAAAAAGATCGTCAGACAGCAATTATTACAATGATTGAGCTCAGACTGACCAAAGAGCAGATTCTTACTAAATACTCAGAGGAAGATTATTTAAAGGCTGAAGAAGCTCTTAATAATTAGAATAATTAACTTTAAAACCAGACAGGAGCATGTTACCGGGTAAATAGTAACATGCTCCTGTTCTTTATGAAACCTGTCTATGATTAGTAACACAGAACCTGATAATATATACAGCAAGCAGTTCAATTATCACAATAGCCGCAATGATTATCATATATTTATTAAAGCTGTGTATATCTGTCAATGTATGCAACAGCCATGAATACATCATACTTGTAAAGCATGCTCCTATCAGACTGTACGCTCTTCCAGTCTCTCCTTCATATTTTCGCATGCTGACATAATTCTGAATAATAAGCAATGCAAGATTAAGTATAAATATTATAATAAGCTGCACATTTATAATTCGTCCTATATTTCCGTCTATCTTCCATGACTGAATTTCATGATTATTAAATATGCCAGTCACAATTATCATCATAATAAAACTGTATGCCATACTTCCAAATCCGATAATATTATATATCCGCTTATCCGCATTTTCTCTATTTGGATCTGCACCGATTAATCTTTCTTTCAGAAACACAACTACAAGAATAACAGCAAGAGATATCCCAAGATAATACATTCCCGAACTGTCAATATGTCCCCTGAATGAGTACCACCCACACATAAGCATATATCCAACAATAATAACAGCAACAATTCCTGTTATAAGTTCTCTTTTCTTTACTCTGTCCTGCAGCTTTGCCACTCTCACAACTTCTGTAACCGCTGTTTCACTGTCGGTATTCTTCTCCTTAATCTCCCCTATTACAATATCCTGAATCCTTATGTCAAGTATTCTTGATAACTCTTCTATAACACCTATATCGGGAAAACTGTCTCCTTTTTCCCATCTGGAAATTGCTTTGTTAGTCACTCCAAGCAAATCACCCAATTCAACCTGTGTATATCCTTTCTTAATTCTCGCACTCTTAATAAGCTCACCTGTTTTCTGTTTGTCCATAGAGCTACCTCCTGATTGTAGTATTAATATCACAGCACTGTTCTTTGTCTATTAAAATGTTACTAACAAATCTTAGAAATAGCAATCTATCATAGCGAGAATCGGGGAATTATCTTCCTTATTTTTCATAAGATGCTCATCTTTTGCCGTTGTAAAATATTCATCTTTTATATGATACGCATATCCTTGTTTTATCTCCATTTGTCCTCCATAATACCCTAATAAAAAACAAAACCCCTTCACTTAAACTAAGCGAAGAGGTTCATATTACACAATCTCAAGCACATGCTCAATAACATTCTTATCCTTATCAACACCAAATGCCTTAAACACAGGATTGTCATTATCCATAAAGGACATAATCATATATACAGCAGTCGAATCATATGCCAGTCTCTTATCCTCCTCGGAAGGTCTTGAAGGAGTTTCCGGGTGTGAATGAAAGTTTCCAAGCATGGTTAATCCAAGACTTCTTGCATCCTTGACTGCTACAAACTGTTCTTTAGGACTCATAGTAAAATGTACATTATTATGATCAAGATTAGTAAGAAAATACACCTTCTCAATAACCTTAACATCCCCATCAGTAAATCCCGCAATAAGCCCACAAGATTCATCCGGCAGCCCATCTAAGCAATAACGTACAATTGAATCATAATCCACCTTTTTAATTCGTATAACCATACCTGTCCTCCAAAACAAAATTATCACTTTCATACTTATCCAGCGTAAGCCCCGCGCACACGCTGAAAGAGAAAACATATATAAGCAGAATAATGAGATAATCATGTGCAGCGTACTTTGGAGTCACCGGCACTTAGCAAGCCAACGCCTTCGGCGTTGGCGAGCTTAGTACCGCTGTGAACGACAAGTAGCGAAAGCGTGCCTGCACATGATTATCCCATTATTCTGCCATCACATATATTTTCTCTTATTACTTATGCATATCACATTCAGCCTGCTCATAATCAATAAGTTCATGAATTGTAGGATTATCGCCGCATATAGCACAATTATGATCCTTTGGAAGCTTAATTGTATGGAATTCCATCTTTAAAGCATCATATGTAAGAAGTCTTCCTGTAAGAAGGTCTCCCTTTCCAATGATGTACTTGATAGCTTCCATTGCCTGAAGACTTCCGATAACACCGCCCATTGCTCCGATAACACCTGCCTGCTTGCATGTTGGAACTGCATCCTTTGGTGGTGGGTTCTTGAATACACATCTGTAGCATGGTCCTTCTCCCGGTACATAAGTCATAAGCTGACCCTTGAATCTTATGATTCCGGCATGAGAGAAAGGCTTTCCAGCCATAACACATGCATCGTTAATAAGGAATTTTGCTGGGAAATTATCTGTTCCATCAATGATGAAATCATAATCCTTGATAAGCTCCATAACATTCTCAGATGTAACGAATTCTCTGTAAGTCTTAACTGTTACATCAGGATTGATTGCTTCCATTGTTTCTTTAGCAGATTTAACCTTAGCTTTGCCGATATCTGCTGTTGAATGGATAATCTGTCTCTGAAGATTAGATAAATCAACCTCATCAGCGTCAACAATACCGATTGTTCCAACTCCGGCTGCTGCCAGATACATAGCTGCAGGAGCTCCGAGTCCACCTGCACCGATTATAAGCACGCTCGCATTAAGAAGCTTCTTCTGTCCTTTAGCTCCAACTTCCTTTAAAATAATGTGGCGCGAATACCTTTCAAGCTGTTCATTAGTAAACGCCATTAGTATGCTCCTCCTCCCATGAAATATAAGAACTCAACTGCATCGCCTTCATTTAACTTTGTTGTCTCAAAATCATCTCTCTCAACAAAATCATCATTAACAGTAACTGTTACATATTCCGGATTCTCAACATTCTCCTTAACGATAAGCTCTGCTACTGTAATTCCATCTTCATATTCCTTCTTGTTTCCTGCAACTGTAATCTTCATAACATTCCTCCCTGTAATTAAATCTCATTTCTTGCGCCGTTTATTATACTAATCCTTCAAATAATCCAAGCAGTGCATCCTTAGTTGTCTTTCCTGCAATTCTGCCTGTCTCAGCACCTTTGTTGAATGCAACAAATGTAGGTGCTGCCAATACTTCATATTTAGAAGCAAGCGATTCATCAAAGTTTACATTTACCTTGTAAACATTAAGCTTTCCCTCGTAATCATCTTCAATGTCTCCTACAACCCCTGCCATCATCTTGCATGGGATGCATGAATCTGAATAGAAATCCACAAGAACCGGAAGTTCTGACTTAAGAACCAGTTCTTCGAAATTCTCTGCATTAGCTCTGGCTGCCATAAGCCCTCCTTTCCTTAATCCTCGTCTTCTACCTTTCTTACGATAAGAGTATATGTACCATCCTCATTAGCTGTAAGCTTTAATATCTGATGTCCCTCTTCCTTAATACTTCTTGGAACATTCTGAACAGGCTCACCGTCATTCATTCTGACTGCAAGAATCTGTCCGTCATCTAACTCCTCAATTGCTACCTTTGCCTTAACAAATGTTGTTGGGCAGACCACATCAGTAATATCTACTGTATCATCAATCTCAAAATCAGCCATTGTATGCCTCCTTAATCTTCTTATAGAATTCTTCTCTTCCAACTCTGTCGAGTGTGAACTTAAATCTTTCACTTGGCTTTGCGTTGTCTGCAAAGAACTGGATTGCTGCATCACAAACACGGAATAACTGTTCTTCATTTCTGATAAGCGGAAGTGGTGATTCACCCTTGCTTATAGAATTACCAAATGTTCCTGCAAATGAAATGATATATGCAGAAGGTGCGTCCCACGCATCTGTTGGACAGGATTTAGCGCATCTGCCGCAGTAATTACATTTGTCATAATCAACTGCAACCTTGCCATCCTGTATTGTGATTGCACCTGTACGACAGGCCTTCTCACATACACCACAGCCAATACATTTGTCTTCAATCCACTTAACATCAGCAGCGCCCTTGATACCAACATCATTCTCCTCTGCCTTAAGACAGTTGTTCTGACATCCTGTAACACCGAACTTGAACTTGTGTGGAAGCTCTCTTCCGAAGTATCTTTCGTCTAACTTAACTGCTATGTCATATGAATCTATGTTACCGCTAGGACATATTGTATTGCCCTGACAGGCTGTGACTGTACGCACTCTCGGACCACATACACCAGGTCTGCAGCCGCCCTCTGCAAGTTCTTCCTTAACAGCATCTATATCTTTAAGTTTAATAAACGGAATCTCAACGCCCTGTCTTGATGTAAGATGGACATGTCCGTCTCCATATTTGTCTGCAACTTCTGCAATCTTAATGAGATTCTCGGCTGTAAGATATCCACCTACAACCGCAAGACGAAGTGAGAAGTTATTCTTCTGCTTCTGTCTCATGAATCCACCCTTCTTAAGTGTTCCATAATCAACTTTCTCTGCCATAATATCCTCATTTCCGTGCCATGCACTATTCATTATCAGTAGACTCTAAGGCTGCTCTGAAATCTTCCTTAAGATCATCTATATCCTCTATTCCTACGCTGACTCTTATCAGATCGTCATACACTCCCGAAGCTTCCTTATCCTTATCGCTTAGATGAAGTGCTATAGTAGAAGCCGGATGTATAACAAGTGTCTTCGTATCTCCTATGTTAGAAACAATATTAGGAATCTTTAATGCATTTATAATCTTAAATGCTCTCTCCTTGCTTCCAACCCTGAATGTTATTATCGCACCATAGCCTTTAGTAAACTGCTTATCAGCCACTTCATGATACGGACTGCTCTCAAGTCCCGGATAATTAACTGTAATTCCTTCAAATGTGTCTAAGTATCTGGCAAGTTCATACGCATTAGAACAGTGTCTCTCCATTCTAAGCCCTAATGTCTCAAGTCCCAGATTATTAAGAAATGCATTCTGTGGTGAAAGACATCCTCCTGTGTTTCTGAATAATCCGTTACGAAGTTTAATTATATATGCCATTGGACCGAATTTCAAATATGGTTTAAGTCCCGGATACTTTTCTTTATCAAACTTGAACTTTCCATTAAAGGTAAGTATTCCGCTTATCGCATCACTGCTTCCATTAATGTACTTTGATGATGAATTAACTACCACATCAGCTCCAAGTGTAACAGGCTGTATAAGATATGGCGTTGATACCGTATTATCAACTATAAGCGGAATTCCATGTGCATGTGCAACATCCGCTACTGCCTTGATATCTGTTACATCAAGCTTGGGATTACCAATTGTCTCTGCAAATACAACTCTCGTCTTATCTGTTATAAGTTCCTCGAAGCATTCCGGCTTATTATCAGCCACATATTTAACTGTAATGCCAAAGCTTTCCAGGTCTTCAAACAGTTCAACAGTACCTCCATATAATCCACATGAAGCAACAACCTCATCACCCTGTCTTACAATATTGGCTATAGAATTAAATATTGCCGCCATTCCTGAAGAACACGCTACACTTGAAAAACCTTTCTCCAGTTTGGTAATTCTCTTTTCAAATGCTTCTATAGTTGGATTGTTGATTCTCGTATATGAGAATCCCATCGCCTTATTATCAAATATTCTCTCCAGTTCTTCTGCACTCTCGTGCTTAAATGCACTTGACTGATATATAGGAACAAGTGTTGCTCCGTTAGGATAATCGTCAACGCCATCATGCAGCAGTGATGTGTTAAAACCACTCATATATTTCTCATCCTTTCATCTGTTATGCGATGAACATTCAATATTTAATGAACTGTCCATATATTAAACCCTTTTACCTAGTATGTCAATAGGTTATTTAAGAAAAAATATGACTGCCTGAATAATCTCAGGCAGTCATGAACTATTATTAACATTTACTATATAATATAACTGTCTATTCCCACATTAGAATTAACCAGATCTGCTATTGTAATATTGCCGAAGTAATCATTAACAAGCTTCTCAAAACCTTCCCACATCTGTAAAGTCTTACATTCTGCCGCCTTCGGACATCTGTTAGGCTTCTTCTCAAGACATGCAACCGGTGCAAGTGAACCTTCTGTTACAAGAAGTATACTAAGCACTGAATAATCCTCCGGATTGCGTGCAAGCTTATATCCGCCACCCTTTCCTCTTAGTGATATGAGGAACTCATTCTTGCTTAATGTTGCAACAATTGCTTCAAGATACTTCTCAGAAATATCCTGTCTTCTGGCAATATCCATAAGTGGAATATATTCTCCTGTATTATGTTCCGCAAGATCAATCATGACCCTGAGTGCATATCTTCCCTTTGTTGAAATCTTCATATATATAACCTCATTTCTTATAACACATTAATACTGTATGTTAAACATACTTTACCACAATGTTTGTATATTTTTCAAGTGTAAAATAAATTTATTTGACGGGAATGCTTGCCGCAACGCATAATTCTCCCCAGCCTCTGGCTGAATCAGGCCATACATTTCCCACCCGTGTTGCACCATTTATAAGGTATGCTTTAAGCTTTTCACCATACATATATTGGTCATTGCCCTTCACAATCCCCCATTCCATCAGCATAGCAGCTGCCCCCGTAACCATGGGTGTTGCAAAAGATGTCCCCGTGACAGTTTTCTCCTTATTTCCCGGAATTCTAATATTAACTCCCGGTGCTGTTATGTCAGGTTTTGCATACAACATAAGGCCGCTTTTTACATTAACTCCCCTGCCAGAAAATGTGGCCGCACTCCCCGGAGCACGCCCATTGGCACCAACACATATTGCCCGCCTCGAAGTCCCTGGTATTGTAAATGTGTACTCAGGCGACGGCCTTAAAAAACCTGTTGCACTGCTTAATGTCGAAACCGGAGGAAGCCACATATTAAAGAATCCATCCAACACATTTGCTGCGATAAATCTTATATTCCATATTCCAGAAGTAATATATCCGCTTGTTGCAACTATGGCTGCGTATATCTCTTCGCCCATATAGAATGGTCCCGGTCCATATGCCTTTGATATGACACGCATATTCTTAATGTTATGATGCACAACTCCCGCATTTCTGTCACTTATAACCAGATTCTCCCCTGTTGGTGCAATAAGTTCTATTCGTGCATTGTCCATTGCCCTTTTCCATATCTGTATACTTATCTGCGGCTCATAATCACCAATTGCAAGTTCTGCATCCAGTACATTTCCACTGATAAGCTGACCTGAATAATGTGTTCTGCCTTCTCCTTCATTGCCGACCCCTATACATATACTGCATCTGTATGTTGAACAGCAGTCATCTATAAACATTTCAAATATCGAACCACCCTCATGATTGCCATAAGTTCCGCCATAACTTATATTAACCACAACCGGCTGACTATATTCAATAGCTTTTCTTATGCAGTAATCAACGCCTCTCATAATCTGCGTTGTCCTTATGTATGCATTTCCCCCTGAATTTCCCAGCTTTACAATTAAAATGTCAGCATCAGAAGCAACACCGCTTCTTCCACATGCAATAACTGCAACTTCATTGCCATGTCCGGTTTCATCCCTTGCCGGCAATGTCTTTACAGCTCCATTCTTGTAATCCTCCAGTATACTGTTAATTTCCATATCAGAATATGTAATACCTGTTGTCTGATCCCATAACGCCTTAATTCTTGTATTCCCTGAGTTATCAAGAAATTCATTATTACCTATATCTATTCCCGAATCAATTACCGCTACAAGCACACCTTTTCCAGTCACGCCTCCATACTGGGTTTCTTCTGCTTTTGCAACATTAACACAGGCTTCTGACTTTGCTGCATACAATTCAAAGTATAATGCCTTAGGCTTTTCAATAAATATAATCTCTGGTTCTGTGGCAAGTGCTTCAATATTATAAATCGTTGTTCTTACAATCCAGTATCCACACAGAAGCTGCGTAAACTCTGCATTTGTATAAATGCTTCTAATCCTGTCCAGACTTCCAGCCGTCTTGACAATTATCTCCCACGTTCTGTCAGAGTCATCAAACCCTGCATCCATATCAGGTACCTGCTGCCTTATATCTTCACTTGTATCAGCACTAATCTGCAATAGATTCTCAATTCTCGGATTCACACATAATTCTCCGGTTAAGTTTACATAATATCTATGCCGACAACCACAATAACATGAAAACAGCTGATGCATACGCACCAGCCGTTAATTAATTCAATATCATGTTTTCTTGATAAATTCTATACGACACTTAGGACACTTAATACTTATTCTGCCCTTTCCCTTAGGAACTCTTATCTTCTGTCCACAGCTTGGACACTTGAAAATTCTATGTGTCTTACTGTCCTTGATTCTTGCTCTTATCTTGTTAAACTTACTCATGAATTTATAATGAATCTTCATGTACTTCTGATTTTCAGCACTTCTTCTTGATATATTTCTTGAAAACATTCTGAAATATATGTACACAATACCAAGAAGTGCTACTGTATATATTACATTACTCCTTAAGAAGAAGGTAAGTATAATCAAAACAAGAACTACATATGATAAACATCTCGAAAGCTGGTCCATGCCATATCTTCCATACATAAATCTTGAAAAACTCTGCTTAAATCGGTTCATAAAAAACATTCCCTTTCTATATATTGAAGTAATTCACATCAACATACATATGGTAACATACAACCCGATAAAAGCAATTAAAAATGTATAAAATAAATATGATTGTTCTATATATTTTGTAATGACACCTGTTCAATATTCTTCTGTAATGTACCAATCAATTCCTCAATAACTATAGGTTTGGATAAGAAACCATTCATACCGCATTCCAGTGCTTTTTTTCTATCTTCATCAAAGGCATTGGCAGTCATGGCAAGAATAGTAATCCCAGCCAGTGCCGGATCATTCAGTGCACGGATCTGTTTGGTAGCCTCATATCCGTTCATTACAGGCATCTGAACATCCATCAGTACGAGATCATAATTACCCGGTGTCGAATTCTTAACCTTCTCCACCGCCTCAGCTCCATTTTCTGCAGTATCAACCACGAAGCCATACGCATTAAGAAGCTCCACCGCAATTTCACTGTTCAGTTCATTATCTTCCACAAGCAATATACGTTTGCCTCGGAAATCTGAACCCGCAGCCGGAAGGATTGTATCCTCTGCAATCTTCTCTGTATGGTGTTTCTCAGACTGAATCCGAAATGGCAGACAGACAATAAATTCAGTACCTTTACCCTGTTCTGTCTGAACATCAATCGTTCCGCCCATCATATCCACAATATTCTTGGTAATAGCCATGCCAAGCCCAGTCCCCTGAGTCCTGCTGACTGTGGAAGTACGCTCTCTCTCAAAAGGAGAAAAAATCCTCTTTACAAATTCCGGACTCATGCCTATTCCGTTATCCTTTACCCGGATCTCGTACATTTCACTGCCCTTTACTGTCCCCGGGAACTGCTTCAACCGTACAGAAACAGTTCCTCCTGCAGGAGTAAACTTAACTGCATTCGACAAAAGGTTTAAAAGCACCTGATTCAGTCGTGTCTTATCACAATAGACATCCTCATCTGTCACATCCATGACATCCATATAAAGATCCAGCTGCTTTGCATGGATCTGCCCACTGATGATGGTCTTCAAATCATGAAGTACATCCGACAGATTGACCTCCGTTTCTTCCAAATGGATTTTTCCACTCTCGATACGGCTCATATCCAATATATCATTAATCAGTGAGAGGAGATGGTTGCTGGATGAAAGAATCTTGTCCAGATAATCCCGGACTCTTTTCTGATCATCAATATTACTTACCGCCAGTGTTGTAAAACCGATAATCGCATTCATTGGTGTCCTGATATCGTGAGACATATTGGAAAGGAAAGTACTCTTTGCCCGGTTTGCTGTCTCTGCAGCACGTACTGCCTCTGAAAGTGCCTGATTCATTTTCCAGTCAGCAGTACGGTCTGACATAACCAGAATAAATTTCTTTTTCCCGTTTATCTCACAGCACATCGCAATATTATGAAACCAGCGTTTTTCCCCTGTTTTCAGATGAACATATTCAAAATCTCCTTCTTTCTGTTCATGAACCTGAATTCCTTCCAGATAATTTTTCTCTGTATCTCCCTGTTCTGCCATATGCAGTTTTGCCAGAATACTACTATCCTTACGAATCTGTTCTACCGTAATGCCCAGCAGTTTTTCCACATTCGGACTGATGTAATCTGCCTGATATGTTTTTGCATCCAGCATCAGGAAAACATCATCCACATTCATTGAAAGCTTTTGAAACAGCTCATCCCGGTACAGAATCTCCGTATCTTTTTTCCTTAAGTTTGTCCTGCTTTTTTGAACAATCAGGCTTATAAGGAATGCGGCAATACAGAACACAATCGCACTAACTAGAAGTATCGTACTGCGCTGCAGGCTGTTCATACTGGCATTGACAATATCCGCCTGTACAAGTCCTAAGAACATCCAGTCCTGGATATCCGATTTTTCATAGACCAAATAGTAGTTCCTTCCATCCAGATTTAGGAGCATCGCATCGGTACATCCTGTTTTAAACTTCTCCGAAAGCTCATTGATTTCTTTTTCAGACATATCAGAGTGCTCTCGCAGAATGCCAAAGAAATTATACACATTACCCCATGATGCAGACGAATGATTTACCACAACACGTCCATCCGGATGAACAACAAAACTCTGAGCATTTCCATTAAAAACAGAAATATCCAGTACATTTACGATATCAGAGTTTTCATAGGCAATGGCAATCGCATCATATTCAAATCCCTGATAAATTCCATGAGCCTTAGGAGTGGCAAAAACAAGCAGCTGGGATTTTCCGGGAACTGCTGCATTTGCAATAACATCATTTCCCTGCCTGATTTCCTCTTCAATATTTTCCTGTAATCCAAGATACCCGGTGTTGCCTGTTACAACCTTATAGTTTCCTTCAGCTGACAGAAAATAAAATTCTACAAAGCCTGCATATTCCTGCGCTTTCTTTATATAGTCACGGATTTCGTCCTCACTTGAGGTATTCTGCAGATTCTCACCCCACATATGAAGATAAGTCAGATTCTTATCTGTAAGTTCCCGTAGCATGTTATCAGACTGATGAAAAACTTCCGTCAGATGAGAAACGCTTTCCTCATAAACAGTTTTCGATATAAATCCAAAATATTGGAAAACCAGCAATACAACACACGCAAAAACAGCTAGATATGCCGCTATACTAAATCGTTTTCTCATGCCAGTTCTCTTTCTGTCTTTATTATGATTCTTAATTTCCATACTTCTCACCTCAGAGTCATGTAGTCCTCAGGCTCTGCAAGAACGGCATTACCATCTGATACAGCTCCTGTCCAGGCATCTTCCACAGCAGTATCTTCTTCATCAAACACAATATTCTCATCTGCCGGATAAGCTTTCATGTGTTTTGGTATCGCAAGACAGATTACTGTAAAAGTATCATTGTCCTGAACTTTCTTTCCGTCCTTTGTAATTTTACTCAATGTATAACCATCATCTGTTTCTTTGACTTCTACAGAAATGCCACTAAACACAGGCAGTGAGCCACGGTTAAATGGGATGAAACCGCCTTCATAGCCTTCTACAAAGTTTTTAACAGTCTCTTTCAGCTCAGCTCCACTCATCTTGCTGCTGTAGGCTGAAAGACAATTTGGCATGATCATGCTTCCCGCCATTTTGAGTGTATAACGGGCTTTCAGCACATTTCCCGTAAAGCTGTTTCCGGTTGCTATCAGCACATCTGTCCCATAGATGCCACGCAGAGTGTTGGCCATAACCGAATATGCCGCATTTCCACCGTTGCTATGAAAACGATTGGAATAAGACTTCTGTGAATCCAATATTACTTTCTCAGGAATGGATTTCTCCTCAAGAAGCTGAGAATTAAATGACTGATAAGCCTGCTCTGCATCATATTCTCCTGAAATCATTCTCGAAACCACATTCTTGGAAACAGAGAAAAAGTCATTTGACGCAATGCGGATATACATATGGTTTTCTTCTATCACAGGTTTCACATCTTTCAGATATTCCGTAAGCTTAAGATTCACATCCTGACTGTAGCTTAACAGATCCTGTCCATCACTAATAATCCGGTTCTGTGCATCCTCTGAAAGCATTGTGTTCAGCACCTTCATTGCTTTCTTCCGGCGTGTTTCATCCTGAGTCAGGTCACGGTTTAAAGCCACCTGAAAATATGGTGTAGTCATAAGCCACTTTTCACCATTCTTCTGAAAGAATGGAAGAAATGTTGTGTTAATCCCCTGATTCTGAAACATTTTTACTCCAGAAGAGCTTCCAAAGTACATGGCAAGCTTTCCACTTTGATACATCTCAACTATATCATCATAATTCATATCCAGATCATCCGGGCTCAGACCAGTATCCTGGATAAATTGCTCCATGCGTTCAAAAGCCTCAGGCCAGATAGTACCGTCCAGACCTTCTCTCTTTTCATTATCAGGATCACTGTAGGCAGTACGCCACTTGCGTCCATCTACAGAAGACAACTCTGATGCTGACAGACCCTGCAGTGTTTCCATACAGGTATAATCATAATAATAGTCTGCAGTAAACCCACGGATTCCCACTTTGTCAAATGCCTGGCAGGCAGAAACAAAGCTTTCATAATCTGTTGGGAGAGGGATATCATACTTTTCAAAAAGATCTTTGTTAACTACAAAACCGTGTGCATCCGCACACACTGGAATCCAGTTTACACTTCCATCCTCATTCATAAAATTGCTAAGGTAGCTGTCATAGACCGCACCTGCTGCATTGGTTGTAGAAAGATCCATAAGACTGTCTTTTAGGGGACTCGCATCATGCAGTGAAAAACGACAACAAGTTATAATATCCGGCAATCCACCGTTTTCCTTAAGAAACTTGTAGAAATCCAGATTATTATTTCCTACTACAAATTCAATATTGATATCCGGAAGCTGTTCCTGAATATATGGTGCATATTTTTCATACAGGCTTGTGCTCCATAAGTACACCGTAATTGTTTCCCCATCTTCTTTTTCTGCACTTTTGCCGCCACAGCCTGACAAAAGTGATATAGCTGTCACCATTACCAGAAAAACCAGCAAAACTCTGTTACATTTTTTCTTTTTCATTACGAATTCTCCTCTGAGTTTCCTTTGCATTTTTCTACGCCGTAAAAAAAACCTATGACTACTGCCATAGGTCTTATTTCTGATTGAATAATAGCTCCTGTCACATACAATTATCCTGCTGCTTTCGGCATATTAATATTCCATGTACTCTTCCCCATCGAGGTTCTTCCAGTAGAACTTATCGTCCAGTATCATATAACTGTGTTCTGAGTTTTCTTTAGGAATTGAAACTGAACCAGGATTCATGTATATGTAATTATCTCTCTTCTCACACTTAGGTACATGTGTATGTCCGCAAAGTAGAATATCGCCTTCCTTTAATGCAGGTATATTCTTCTCATCAAGCTTGTGTCCATGTGCAAGAACGATTGATCTGTCATTGAAATTAAGATATGCCTGCTCTGCAAGTACATTAAAGTCAAGCACCATCTGGTCAACCTCTGTATCACAATTACCTCTTACGCATATAATCTCATTGCGTAAAGGATTGAGCATTGCAATAACCTCCTTAGGTGCATATTCCTTAGGCAGGTCATTTCTCGGACCATGATATAGTATATCACCTAAAAGAACGAGTCTGTCTGGCTTCTCTGCTTCATATCTTTCAAGCAGCTTTCTGCAATAATATGCAGAACCGTGTATATCTGATGCAATCATTATCTTCTTCATATTCTGTCCTTTCCTTATGTAAACCGATTCTTGATTATCTTGCAAGCTTATTAAATGTTGGCACTTTATAATGTGAAGCATTACTTAAAAACTGAGATAAAGTATTAGGAACCTTGTATGTATCAAGTACCTTCTTCATAAAAGCAATTGATCTTTTCTTATACTTCATACTTCGTAATACTGTTACTGCGGCTCCATCATCATACCCCCTTGCAAACTGCTTTGCATATCTTGCAAATTTAGTTTTATCAAGTTCAGGAATGTTAAAATAATTCTGGAATATCTCCATTGCCTCAATAATTCTCGTATTATCAAAATCAAGTTCTACTGCAGGTCTTTTCACCTCTATATTACCAATATGACATACAGACTGCTTACACACGTTAGAATACAGGCTTATACTATCAGACTTAACATTCGTAAGCGAATATTTGTTATACAGGTGTATTCCGGTAAACATTCCGCTTGAATTATCCTCTCCAAAGAAATAATTCAGTAAAAGCTCTGTAATATCTCCCTGCGCATCTGATTTCTTAATATACATGCCTCTTCCAACACGGATTATCTCACCCTCGTCAGAGAGTCTTTCGACCGCCCGGAAGAATGCTTCCTGATTCATCCGCACAAATCCATGCTCATACATGTCATTAGCCGACACAATTGTGCCATCTGCCACATTATCAAAGTAATCTAATATCTTATCTCTGTTCTTCATAATTCTTTAGCATAGTGAAGTTATTACACTTCTTCAAGATTGATTGTCTCTGTTTCTTCTGTATCATCAGCAGATTCTTCCTTTTCAGGCTTTTCTTCTTCCTTGCCATCTGCCTTCTCATTAATTACCTTGACTTCAACCTCAACGTCTCCGTCTTTCTCATCAAATATAACATCATCATCAAAATCATCCTCTGATGCGAGGCAGTCATCTTCTTCAACAAAATCAGAATCTTCCTCATCTTCTTCATCGACATAGAAATTAACAGGAATTACTTCTACATTACTGCATACAGCCTTACCAATAATATATACTGTGTGGATTCCTTCTTCGTCAACATTATCAACAAGATTCTTAACACCAGCTATCTTTCTTGAAATATCACATGTTGCATTGACACCTTCTGGAAGAATAATAGTTACTGAACTTGCATTACTTGAGAAATTAATATATACATCCTTCTCAAACACTGCAAGACCGAGATCAAGTACTGTCTTAGAGGCCACTGCTTTAAGCTCGCAGCCAGCAAATACCTCATCTTCAACCTCTATAACCTTCTTCTCTCCGATAGCATTATACTTACGGATTTCATCATCAAAACTATCATTCTCTTCTTTAGCGAATCTTTCCTTAGTCTGCTTGAACTTATCAAAAGCAACCTTGCCTGCTACAGCAGCAGCGCCTACTCCTAAAACAACCTTAGCCAATCCATGTTTCTTTGCCATAGTATTATCCTCCAATTCACGCATTATAATGCAATCTACTCTTTAAATTTAATCACCACAAAATCTTGTTTTAGTATATCATACTCCCTATACAAAAATCAACGCGAATAGACACATCCGCAATAATTCTGCCTGTATAGATTATACTCATGTGAAAGCTCAATAGAACGCTTATATCCCTCTTTTTTCTTAAAATCAGATAAAAGATATGGCATATCATATTCCTCTGAAAGCTTTAAACCTATTTCATTAAGCTTGACGCTGTTCTTTAGAGGGCTTATTGTAAGCGTTGTCGTAAAATAATCAAATCCACCAGCCTTTGCAGTTTCACAGGTCTTTTTAAGCCGCAGCTCATAACAACGGAAGCATCTCTCCCCGCCTTCCCTGCACTGTTCATATCCTTTAGCTATGTCATAGAATTCCTTAGTATCATAATCGCCTTCTATGAAGGAAACTTTATACTTTGCCGGAAATTCACTGATGAATCTCTTCTGTTCCTCTACTCTCTTCCTATACTCTTCTTCTGCTGATATGTTCGGATTGTAGTAGAATACAGTTATATGGAAATAATCAGAAAGATACTCTATGCAATGGCTGCTGCACGGTGCACAACAACTGTGAAGCAGCAGTGTCGGTACAATTCCGTCTTTCTGGAAGCCCGCTATCTTCTTATCAAGTTCTTTCTGAAAATTTCTCTGTTCAAAAGGTATTCCCATATTACTTAACCTGTCCTGTTATCTCTTCTAACGCAGCGTAAAGCTTTTCCATCTGCTCATCAGTTCCTATTGTAATTCTTAAGTAATTATCAATAAGTGGCTGGTTAAAATATCTGACAAATATGTTCTTTTCTTTAAGTTTTTCAAATATTTCCTTAGCCGAAACACTCTTGTGTGTTGCAAATATAAAGTTAGCCTTAGAGTCAGGGAATGAGAAGCCTAACTGTGATAATCTCTCCTTAGCATTCTCTCTGGTCTTAACTATCTTACCCACGCACTCTTCAAAGTATTCCTTATCATTAACAGACTCAATACCATAGCTTATTGAAGTTCTGTTCATTGTGTATGAATTGAATGAGAATTTGACATCATTAAGAGCCTTTATAAGCTCAGGATTACCAAAGCAGTAACCTATTCTCATACCAGCCATTGAACGTGACTTAGAAAATGTCTGGACAACCAGCACATTTTCATACTTATTGACAAGCTCCATTGCTGACTTTCCGCCAAAATCAATATATGCCTCATCAACAATAACAACTACATCCTGATTATGTTTAATAATATCCTCAACCTTATCAAGTTCCATATAAAGTGCTGTAGGAGCATTAGGGTTAGGGAATACCACTCCGCCATTCTCCTTGTAATAATCTTCTGGAATTATATTAAAAGCCTTATCAAGCGGCTGCTTCTCATATGGAATTCTGTAAAGATCAGCCCATACACTGTAGAATGAATATGAGATATCAGGAAACAGTATTGGCTTGTCAGAATTAAAGAATGTCAAGAAGCACATTGACAATACATCATCAGAGCCAACTCCGACGAACACCTGATTATCATTCATTCCGTAATAAGCTGCAATTGCATGTACAAGGTCTGTAACCTCAGGGTCCGGATAAAGCCTTAAATCGCTGATATTCATTCTCTCTGCTGCCTCAAGCACCTTAGGTGTTGGAGGATATGGATTCTCGTTGGTATTAAGCTTTACAACATCTTTAACCTTAGGCTGCTCTCCCGGCACATATGGCTCAACTCTTCTGATATTCTTCTCCCATGTCTTCATATATAAGTCCTCTTCTTTCACGAATAATTATAATCCCATCTCTTTAGCAACTTCTGCAAAATGTGGTAATGAATTAACAATTGTCTCATAAGATACACAGTATGCAATTCTAACATATCCAGGGCATCCAAATGATGACGCAGGAACCATAAGGATATTGTGTTTCTTGGCTGCCTCACAGAAAACAGTTTCATCTTCAACAGGTGACTTTACGAAAAGATAGAAAGCACCCTCTGGCTTTACACATTCAAAGCCTAACTTTGTGAGTCCTTCGTATATTGCCTTTCTGTTCTTGTCATATGCCTCAAGATTAACCTGTGCATCAACACATTTTGCAACAACTCTCTGCATAAGTGAAGGTGCATTAACGAATCCTAAAATTCTTGTAGCTACAGAAGCTGCTGACTTAACATCTTCTGAATCTGTAACCTCATCAGGAATAACAAGATATCCGATTCGCTCACCTGGAAGTGAAAGCGACTTACTGTATGAATAACCAACAATAGTATTGTCGTAATATTTAGTAAGATATGGAACATCAACACCGTCATAAGCTAACTCTCTGTATGGTTCATCTGCTATTAAGTAAATCTCTGTTCCGTACTCCTTCTGCTTCTTATCCATAATAGCAGCCATCTTCTTTATAGTATCCTCTGAATATACAACACCTGTCGGGTTATTAGGATTATTAACGATAACAGCTCTTGTCTTAGGTGTTATCTTTGCTTCAAACTCGTCAAGCTTAGGCTGGAAATCCACAGTATTAGGTGAAACAACCACTAATTTTCCGCCAAAATTGCTTACATAATTCCTGTATTCACCAAAGAATGGAGCAAATGTCATAACCTCTTCGCCCGGATTAAGTAATGTCTTGAATATTGTATTAAGCCCGCCTGCTGCTCCAACAGTCATTACAATATTAGTATGGTTAAAATGTGTCCCGAATCTTCTATTAAGTGACTCAGCTATAGTCTGTCTCACATCCTCATATCCTGCATTACTCATATAGCCATGTATAAATGTTGATTCTTCATTATCTACTATATCCTTAACTGCTTCATTAACCTCTGCAGGTGCTGGAACATTAGGGTTACCAAGTGAGAAATCATACACATTTTCTGCTCCGTATAACTTGGCAAGTCTGTTGCCTTCCTCGAACATTGCACGGATTACCGAACTGTTTTTTACTAAAGAAACCATTGAATCAGCTATCATTGTTTATATCCTCCAAAAAAAATATGACTACATTATAATCAAAATCATTTGATTTTACAACTTTCAATAGATGTAATCATATGTTATTATTTAGATTAGTATTTCATTAATTCCAGCTGGGGGGGAAGAATATTATGTCTAAAACTCTTTATTCAGTATACAGATATATTGTTTTAGGTCTGTTTCTTATTATTAACATATGGCTGTTTCTGCTAAGCATTTTCAGTACGAGCAGACTGACATCTGATGCAAGTGAACACACTTATTACACAGGAGACCATGCATGGCTTCATATAATCATACTTGTAGTTCTTATTGCTGCAGCCTTTTATCTTGTGAGAAATAACATTTTCACCAGAATTAACAGTTATCTTTCCAATAACGAGAAAACATTTATACGAATCCGCAATATATGTCTTATTATAATTGGTATAAGCGGTGCTGCCTGGGTTCTGCTTACGCAGAGTAATGCAGGCGCTGACCAGTATTATGTGCTTGATGCTGCAAGAGGACTTAGAAACGGTGATTATTCGGCATTCCGGTACAATGGCTATATAGCAAAATACACTAACCAGATTGGGCTTCTGTTCATTGAATACATTATAGGTTTCATAGTTGGTGACTATAATTACTTATTCTGGCAGCTTCTTAATGTTGTGATGATTGTATTCACTTACAAGATGTTTTCTGACATACTTGGGATTTTAAAGCTTCCGCGGATTGCAAGCCTGTCCACTATTATACTGGGAATTCTGTTTTTCCCATGGACTCTCTACAGCGTATTCATATATGGCAATGTTGCAGGATTATTCTTTGCCACTTCCGCTTTCAAATACACAATGCTTTTTATTGACAGCCTTAAAGAATTTAACAGCTTTAAGATTTCATATATTGTTATAAGTGCTGTTTCCATGATGTTAAGCGTTATGGTTAAGAATAATTATCTTATATTCATGATTGCGCTCATAATCTATACGGTTGCAGAAGCACTAAGACACAGAAATATACAGATTATTCTTGTTACATGTGCCGTAATTGCAGGATTTGCAATTCAGGCCATTGTTCCAAAGCTTGTTATCGAAAAGATTTCCGGCTGCAATCTTGGAAGCGGTGCTTCAAGCTGGACATGGATTGCAATGGGACTTCACCCATCTGATGGCAATGTTTATGCAGACGGCTGGTACAGCGGGCGTATTGCTGCATTTTACGAGAATAACGATTACGATACTAAGAAAGAAGCTGAGGTTTCTAAAGCAGAGATTAAAGGTTATATTGACACATATAAAAACGACCACAAAGCATTTACATCATTTCTTTCGAAGAAAGTTGCCTCTCAGTGGAATAACCCTGAATTCCAGTGTTTCTGGATAACCAATGTCCGCAGCAGTGATATTGAGAAAAGCCCTGTTATCTCGGATATTCTTTCACTAAAGGGAAGTTCAACATTTATCGCATTTCTTAATATGATGCAGAGTATTATTTTATTTGGAAGTATGCTTTATGCTGTGAATACACTTATTGAAGGTACTTTCGCAGGTGCTGCTGTGCTTCCTCTTACTTTCATTGGTGGTTTCATATTCCACCTGTTCTGGGAAGGCAAATGCCAGTACACGCTTCCTTATTTCATGCTGTTACTTCCTCTTAGTATTATTGGTTTTTACAGCATGGCAAAGAAACTGTCCTCAGTCTCAAAGAAGTATTTATACAAATGTAGTGTATTCGCTGTAATTCTTTTATTCATAGCAATTATATTTAACCGTTTTATTATTCTTAATCAGGATAATAAGAGTTACAGACAATACAGGGAATACACTATTGAACAACAAAAACTTTAACGGGAGGTTTTTATGAACAGACCTGATTGTTTATATATTGTAATTCCATGCTACAACGAGGAACAGGTTCTGCCTGTTACTTCAGGCATGTTTCTTGATGAACTTAACCATCTTATCAAAGCCGGCAAAATCAGTTCCGACAGCAGGATAATGTTTGTCAATGATGGAAGTTCTGACAGTACATGGGATATCATTGCGGATTTATCAAAGAAAGATAAGCATTTCATCGGAATAAGCCAGAGCCGTAACCGCGGACACCAGAGCAGTGTACTTGCCGGTCTTATGGAGGCATCCCAGTATGCTGATATGACTATATCTATAGATTGTGACGGACAGGATGACATTCATGCAATGGAAGATATGGTTGACGCTTACCACGATGGCTGTGATATCGTCTATGGTGTAAGAAATGACCGTTCAACAGATACATTTTTTAAAAGAAACACAGCCAAAGGCTTCTATAAAATCATGGCAAAGCTTGGCGCAGAAACTGTATATAACCATGCCGATTACAGGCTTTTATCAAAGCGTGTGATTAATGAACTGGCACAATTCAAGGAAACTAATCTGTACCTTCGTGGGCTTATCCCGCTTGTCGGTTTTAAAAGTACAAGCGTATATTATTCAAGAAGCGAACGACTTGCCGGAAAGTCGCACTATCCTTTCAGCAAAATGCTTAACCTTGCATTAAACGGCATAACAAGCCTTAGTGTAAAACCACTCCGTCTTGTTATGTCACTCGGCATTATCGTTTCAATCCTCAGCTTTATTGGTGTAATCTGGGCTGTCGTTGACAACCTGCTCGGCAACACAGTAACCGGCTGGGCAAGTACAGTATGTATCGTATGCTTCATGGGCGGAATACAGCTTATGTGCCTCGGGGTTATCGGGGAATACATCGGGAAGATATATATGGAGGTCAAGAATAGACCCAGGTTTATTATCAGTGAGAGGACTTATCAGGGCAATGAAGATGAAAATCAGTAATAAAAGCGCGGCATATAATCCAAGACTGATGTAGATTCATTATACATGCCTGATGAGTGATACCATAGACTTATTTCCTATAAAACATTCATATATGTGTTTCTTATAGGCAGATTATGGGTTCATCTATTAAAATAAACGTGAATTAATTATGTAACTACCTATAAAAAGTCGTTTATAAAACTTCTTATAGGTAGTTTTTTGCTTTCGGAAATACTCTTTGATGAAACCAGTGGGAATTTTGCCTATAAAAATGAGATTATGATAAGTCTTATAGGACAGAACTAAGAGGGAACATTATTTATTAGCATGGTTATGTTGAAATATATGAGATACTACCTATAAGTGAGTATATAACATATTTCTTATAGGACACAGCCACTACGCTATCAGGACGGGTACAATCAGATTAAATACCAGCACCATCAGTATGTCTGATAGATAAATGTTTCTATAGGCTGCCAATGTTATTATTATTCTTATGGCTATTATTATCGCAGTCATTACTGCACATGGTTTTATTTTCTTTTTTGTTATGAATATCCATAGCTGCATCCTGTCTATCGGCATGTTTTTCAGCAGTTCTCTTGTTGTTATTCTTTTTCTGTTAGTGCTGTATGCTTCCTGATAAGATTTGTATTTCATGACCATATATGTCACGCCAAGAATGTAAAACATGTACCCAATCAGAACAACCTTCATGTCATTGTTCAAATCACTGAAATCTATCATTTTATTAGGTGCACATGCTAATATTCCTGATATTATGAAGAAAAATATGGCCAGAAACTTCTCTCCTACATTATCCGGAAACCATGTATTTTCTTCTTTAAAGAACTTTTCTAATTTTTCCTGCTGTTTGATATCTGTTATGATAGTCATTTTCTCCTCTTTCCTGTGCTGTTCTCACACTGTGCATTCAATACTTTCGCTGAACTTTCCCAGTCTGCCGCCCTCCATAACTGCCACATAATCCGTATTCTTCATAATCTCTGTCATGTCATGTGTTATCATAATCACACAGCATTCCTGTGCTATAAGTTCTCTTAACATGTCAAATAATTCTATCTTAAACACTGCATCCATGCCTGCTGTTGCTTCATCAAGAAGATACAGCCTGCTGTGATGTGCTATTGCAAACGCAAGCTGGAACTTCATACGCTCACCTCTTGACATACGCCACAATGTCGTTGCAGTGCTGACATTCATCTTTTTCATACATTCATTAAACAGTTCCACATCAAAATCATCATACACAAGTCCCAGTATGTCAGCATTCTGCTTTCCAGTACGGTTCTCGAAGAATACATTATCCTCTGACACCAGCCCGGTGATTTCCATTGCTTTTGCATGATTTCCAGCAAGCTCGTAACCGGACAGCTTTATGCTGCCTGTATATCTTTTTTTCTCTGTTAAAATGTAGTTAAACAATGTCGTTTTTCCTGCTCCGTTCTTTCCTGTGACCGCATATATGTAGCCGTTTTCCAGTGTCATACTGACATTCTTAAGCTTAAATCCAAAGCCTTTTCCTGTTACATCTTTAAACTCCAATGCAATATTGTCCATTTCTATTTCTCCTCATACAAAGTGCGAATCATATCCACTAAATCATCACAGGAAAGCCCTGCATTTTTTGCTTCATATATGATTTCCTGAGTTCTCTTTTCTATCATCATAAGCTGCTTTTCTTTCAGATAATCTGTGTTGTATTCACACACATAGAATCCTTTTCCTGCAACCGAGCGGATAAGCCCCTCTTTTTCAAGTTCTTCATAAGCCCTCTTGGTTGTTATCACACTAACCTGCAGGTCTGCTGCCAATGCCCTTATTGAAGGAAGTGCCTCGCCGGATTTCAGTTCTCCGGTTATTATCGCATTCTTAAGCTGCATTATTATCTGCTCGTATATTGCAAGCGTTCCCTGTGGCAGGATATTTATATTAATGCTCATAAAACCACCTCTTCATAAACTGCCGCTGACTTAAGCTTTCTTTTTACCTGCCTTGCATAACCTATGCATACTGGAAACTCTATAAGCACCATTATTGAATATAAAAAACGTTCTTCAATAATCGGCGTAAATGAACTCATTAATATATCAAACTGCCAGCAGTCAGTAATTGTACATATAATTATAAGTGCCATAACATATGATAACAATCCATCTTTTTTGCCATATGGAAGCAGCGTGCTGATTATAAATGCATTTATAGTAATATATATAAATACAGACGCACTGAATCTTACTGCCATCATCATAAATATATTGCCAATCGTCAGTATCAGCATGTGTACTGCCACTCTGAAGATATAAGAGTTTCTCACCAACTTTTCACGCTCATTGGTTGTAAGCGGGCATACATAATACATTGTTCTTAATTCGGCAGGGTGTGTGAATATTGAAAGACAGCAGATAGCAAGAGATATAAAATACCCTGAAGCAATTACTAATTGAGCCCATCCGGCTGTTTTAATAATCTGTGCCACAAATATAAGCTGTACCGCTAAAAAATTAAATATTGCTGAATTTCCGTGTTCATATGATGCCTTGAAATTCTCCCAATGCCATCCATATATATAATCCCTCATTAAGTATTTCATATTACACTCTCACCTCTTTTACTGTAATGATACATGAATTCTTCCAGTGTCGGAACTGTTACCGTAAGTGCACCATCATACTTTGAATATCCATGATTGACTACAAGTGCTTTAGTTCCGTATTTCCTGTCCTCTACATGTATGATGTCTTCCTGCTTAAGAAGTTTCACTTTATAGGTTTCTCCTGATATTATCCTGTACTTATCCCTGAAGCTTTCTATATCTCCTGAATATACAAGTTCTCCCTTATCAAGATATATAAGATAATCTGCAATCCTGTCTAATTCATCCAGTATATGTGATGCAATAATCACACTTTTCTTACCGCTTTCCATAAACTGCATAATCACATTCAGTAAATCCTGTTTAAAATCAGGATCAAAATTAGCTGTCGGTTCATCAAGTATCAGATACTTTGGGTCTGTTGATAATGCAAATGCAAACTGTGCCTTTATCTTCTGTCCCTTCGATAATTTTCCAAACTTTATCTTTCTATCAAGTCCAAACCGTTCAAGATACTCCATGTAGATTCTTTCGTCATATCTGCTGTAAAACCTGCCATAACATCTTCCATTCTCTAAAAGTGAAAGTTCTGAATTCATAAGTTCATTGACTGGTACTATTCCTGTAATATCACGGATTCTCTTCTCGCTTTCCGCTTCCTGATAATTCAATCCATCAATTACAACCGTTCCATCGTCCGGTCTGCAAAGCCCCAGTATCATCTTAATAAGAGTAGTCTTTCCTGACGCATTCTGCCCCACAAGTGCACATATGTATCCATCAGGAATCTCTATTGAGATGTCCTTCAGTCTGAAACTTCCTAATCTCTTATTAACTCCACTCAAAGAAATCATTCTTCTGCCTCCCCAAAACACAGTCTTACACATAACAGCTATACACCTGATATACTATTTTTGTGCATACACTGTATATATACATATATACAGTGTATGCACGCATTTGTCAAGCAATTCTTGCTTTATTTATGTGTTTATTTCCGCTTCCGTCCTATAAGAATCATTATTTGAACTAATTTATAGGAGTTTTTCTATCAATTTCAGCAAAAATTCTTCTTCAAAGCAAAAAAATACCTATAAGAAGTCAATTCAAAGACTCCTTATAGGTATTTTAAGCATTATTTTTATCTATCTTAATAGTCAAGTTTGTAATTCACCTATAAATCACACACTTTACATCATTTTATAGGTAAGCGCTGAGGCATTCCAGACTTATGCAACCCTCTGACGCATCATAGCATTCAGCACTCATGCAGCAAGAATCACTACTTCACGCTATCTTATAAGCTTTCATCATTCCACACCATCAATAAATCTGGCAACAAAGCTTAATGCTGCTCCAAGCCCTGATTTTCTGCCACCGCCATCTGATATTCTTAAATAATCCGCATCAGTATCAAAGGAATAATCATTAACAAGACGTTCTTTAATACTATTCTCATATTGCTTAAGATATGGTGCAACTGTTCCGCCAAGAACAATATCACAGTCCATCATTGTGTATATGTTATTAATTCCAAGAGCCAGATTGTCCATATATTCATCTAACACATTGGAATTATTCTTATTTCCCTGCGCTGCCAGTTCAAAGAAATTGTCAAGTGTCATATCAAGCTCTGATGATAATACCTTTTCTGAAACATATGCTTCAAAACAGCCCTTCTTACCACACAGGCACTGCTTTCCTCCAGGGTGAATAACCATATGTCCGAATTCGCCACCACGGTTATGAACACCATTTCTGATTGCGGAAGCGTTAATATATGCACCTCCGACACCTTCACCAAGCATAATATATATTTTTTCATCTTCAGGCTTTCCATTAAACCAGTGGTCTGCGTATGCCTCTGCCCTCGCATCGTTCATTACTACAACCGGATAATCAATAGCTGATATAAGCTTTGTAAAATCATAGTTCTTAGCTTTTAATGGTGGTGCTGAGATAAGAATCTGCTTTTCATCATCAAGTATTCCCGGAACTGTAACGCCAACTCCCAGAATGTCATCTGCGTCTGCTCCAACATAATCCGCTGCATGTCTTACCGCATCTGTAAGCTTCTCAATATATGCACTGCTCTTACTAAAATGTACTTTAACAGCCATACTGTATATAATCTGGCCTTTAAGCCCGACTACATCTACATTAATATAGTCAGCTTTGATATTCACGCTGATGGCTTTTCTTGCGTTATTATTAATAGTAATTGCCTGTGCCCTTCTTCCACCCGTTGAAGTGAAATTGCCAACATATTCTATAAGTTCATCTTCCATGAGCATCTTAAGATTCTGATTGACCGTCGGCAGAGACAGACCTAACTGGTTCGCTATCTCCTGCCTTGATATCTTATCTGAATTATATATCAGTCTGAATATACGGTTTTTATTAAGTTTTTTTACATCCGTGTTTGTTAGTTTCTGTGATGAATCCATCCATTACCTCTCGCTTAATCCCGGTTAACCTGTATGTCAATTACATTACTCGCCAAATACAGCGATATAATCTTTCTTGAACTTCTCAATTCCTGCATCTGTAAGCGGATGATGAACCATCTGCTCAATTACCTTATATGGTACTGTTGCAATATCAGCTCCTGCAAGTGCGCAGTCTGTAATATGTATTGGATTTCTTACACTTGCACAGATAATCTCTGTCTTAAGATCATAGTTAGCAAATATATCTGCAATATCCTGAATAAGATTAATGCCCGGCTGTGATATATCATCAAGTCTTCCAAGGAAAGGGGACACATATGCTGCACCTGCTCTTGCAGCTAAAAGCGCCTGATTAGCTGAGAATATTAATGTAACATTAACCTTTATTCCCTCAGATGATAACACCTTAGTAGCCTTAAGACCTTCAACTGTCATAGGAATCTTAACAACCATGTTAGGGTGGATTGCTGCAATCTCTCTTCCCTCTTTGATCATTCCTTCTGCATCCTCAGTAGTAGCCTTAACCTCGCCACTTATAGGTCCGTCAACAATAGAAGTAATCTCCTTGATAACTTCCTTGAAATCTCTTCCTTCTTTGGCGATAAGGGATGGATTAGTGGTTACTCCACAGATAACTCCCATGTCATTAGCCTTACGGATATCCTCAACATTTGCAGTATCAATAAAAAACTTCATAATAAAATTCTCCTTGTTAATCACTCATTAATTGTTCTGAATACATTCTTCATTGCAGGATAGATACATCTGAACTTATTGTACTTATCCTCGTATCTTTCTATTATCTTCTCGTCCGGCCTTATTGTCTTTCGTACTTTAACGAGAGCATTAGACGCATCTTCAACGCAATTATACTCCCCGGCTGCAACCATGGCAAGCATTGCCGCACCCATAGCAGGACCTTCCTCTGACTCTAACAGTTCCACAGGAATTCCAAGTACATTAGCCATAATCTTGCACCACAGTTCTGACTTAGCGCCACCACCGCACATACGGGTTGACTCCACCTTAATACTGAGACTCTTAGCAACCTCGAAGCAGTCCCTTATTGCAAATGCAACGCCTTCCAGAACTGCCTGTGTCATATCCTTACGCTCAGTATCCATTGTCATTCCTGTAAATGTGCCTCTTGCAAATTCGTCATTATGCGGTGATCTCTCACCCATCAGATATGGAAGGAAATACACATTATTATTGCCAAGGTCATCATCTGTTATCTGCGACTGTTCACCTGCATAATCATTAGTTCCGAGTATCTTGTCCATCCACCATCCATTAGCTGAAGCTGCACTTAATATACAGCCCATAAGATGATATTTCCCATCCGCATGTGCGAAAGAATGAAGTGCATTATTGGAATCCACTCCGAATTCCTTGCTTGAAATGAATATTGTACCGCTTGTTCCCAAAGAAACATTACAATGTCCGTCACCGACAGTACCAGTGCCTACTGCAGCAGCTGCATTATCACCTGCACCGGCTGCAACAATTACTTCACATCCTATTCCAAGCTCATCAGCAATATCCTTCTTTACAGTACCAACGCACTCACTACTTTCAAAGATGCGTGGCATCTGTGCTTCTGTCACGCCACATATATCAAGCATCTGACGCGACCAACGCCTGTTCTTCACATCAAACAGCAACATGCCCGATGCATCTGAAACATCTGTACAATGCACACCTGTAAGACGATACGCAATATAATCCTTTGGAAGCATTATCTTGTCTATCTTAGCAAAATTATCCGGTTCATTCTCCTTCACCCACAATATCTTAGGTGCTGTAAAACCTGCAAATGCAATATTTGCTGTATATTCTGATAACTTATCCCTGCCTATCACTTCATTCAGGTACTCACACTGCTTCGTTGTTCTTCCGTCATTCCATAAAATAGCCGGTCTAATAACCTCATCATTCTTATCAAGAATAACAAGTCCATGCATCTGTCCACCAAAGCTGATACCACCAACTGTTGATTCATCCTGTCCGTCAAGCAGCTCCTTCATGCCTTCTATACAGGCATCATACCAGTCATAAGGATTCTGCTCTGACCAGCCGGCCTTAGGGTAATCAATCGGATAACTCTTAGACACATTTGCAATAATATGTCCTGCTGTGTCCATAAGAACAAGCTTGACCGACGAAGTTCCAAGGTCAATTCCTATATAATTCATGCCAGACTCCTTTCCACAATCATATATCTATAACCGCACCTGTTTATGCAAATGGGTTCTCGCTCTTGTAAAGCATGCCCTTAGGCTGGTTGAATGACACATCCTCAACACCGATATACTTAAACACATCAAAAAGTGTCTTTCCAAAATGTCCGAATGCAACTGCACCATGATGTGGGAAGTTACCTTCGATAAGCACATGTCTGTAGAATCTTCCCATCTCTGGAATAGCAAATATACCTATTGCACCAAATGAACGTGTTCTTACCGGAAGAACTTCACCCTGTGCTATGTAAGCGGAAAGCTTGTTATCTGATGAATTCTGGAGTCTGAAAAATGTGATATCTCCCGGAACGATATCTCCTTCAAGTGTACCATTAGTAACTTCTTCAGGAAGTGAACGTGCCATAATCATCTGGTTTCTCATCTCGCAGAATGACAATTTGCTTGATGCAGTGTTGCCACAATGGAATCCCATAAATGTATCCTTCTGTGTATATGCATATCTGCCTGCGATATCCTCATTGTAGATATCTGCTGGAACTGTATTATTAATATCAAGAAGTGTAACAATATCGTCACTTACAACTTCTCCGATAAATTCACTCAATGCACCATATATATCAACTTCGCATGATACAGGTATTCCTCTTGAAGTAAGTCTTGAGTTGACATAACAAGGAACACATCCGAACTGTGTCTGGAATGCCGGCCAGCATTTACCTGCCACTGCAACATATTTTCTTGAACCCTTATGTGATTCAACCCAGTCAGTTAATGTGAGCTCATACTGCGCAAGTCTGCTTAAAATTTCAGGCTTTTTATTTCCTGTACCAAGCTCTTTTTCCATATCTCTTACAACATCAGGAATTCTTTCATCTCCTGCATGTTTATTAAAGCTCTCGAACAGGTCAAGCTCTGAATTTTCCTCAATCTCAACACCAAGATTATATAGACCTGCAATTGGTGCATTACATGCAAGGAAATTGTTAGGTCTTGGACCAAAACTGATAATCTTAAGATTGCTTAATGCGTATACCGCCTTTGCTACAGGTATGAATTCATGAATCATATCTGCACATTCTTCTGCTGTTCCAACAGGATATTCTGGAATATATGCTTTAACTCCTCGAAGCTTAAGATTATAGCTTGCATTAAGCATTCCACAATAAGCATCGCCTCGTCCCTGAACAAGACCACCATTAGCTGATGTCTCCTCTGCTGCCGCAATGAACATCTTAGGTCCGTTGAAATTTTTTGCAAGCATTGTCTCAGCAATCTCAGGTCCGAAATTACCAAGATATACACAAAGTGCATTACATCCTGCATTCTTAATATCCTCAAGTGCCTGCATCATATGTATCTCACTCTCAACGATACATACCGGACATTCATAGATATCCCCCTTGCCATACTTTGCTTCATATGCCTTTACAAGATTCTGTCTTCTTGTAACTGAAAGTGATTCTGGAAAGCAGTCTCTTGAAACTGCAACAATACCGATTTTCATAACTGGTGTATTATTCATAACTTATCTCCTTTAACCTATACTGTTATATTCTCTCCCCTTAAGCCGTTAAATGCTCCATCTATATGAGCATCTTCATGGGCTATCAGCCATTTATTAGATGCCGCAAGCAACTTATCTTCTGCTGTTGCATGAGTATTAACTACATCAAGATTAGTTCCCTTTGGAAGTACAACTACGCACTTAAAGCCCTGTCCATCCACACCACACGGTGCATAATGAAGAGTTGTTGCATACACCTCAATGGCTGTTCCCTCAGGCACAAAGAATCCTTCAACCTTAGATGTATCATATGTAAAATCGTCTTCCACATCTTCTCTGCTGCCAAGCAGCAGAATCATATCTGTTGCCGCAATATTAACTTCTGAACTTCTGTGATATTCCAGTGCATTAAGTTTCTGGTTATGTCCATTACAATACCCTGTCTGTACAGGACATCCACCATATATACTCTCTTCCATTACCTTATGAATCTTTGTATTTTCAAGCTTTTCATCACCTGCAACATATACAACATCTTCAGGCATATCATACGAATCCATAAGTTTCACTATTTCACTGGTATCAATATCAGCAATAACTCTGCCATATTTCTTAAATCCAGCATCCAATACACTCTGCAAAAACACTACCTCCTTTTTCAACTCATGTTAAACTTTTATAAAGTATCTTTCTAAAAGTTATTCTATCACTGTTTTATTTCTAATTCAATAAAAAAATCTCCGATTATCAAAAATGTATCCTGAAAGATACACTCCCAATAACCGGAGATTAATATTAATATGTTAAATTGCCAATCTTACAATATAATCTTTGATAATGCATCAATTATAATTCCCCATGCTACACCACTCACATAAAGAATCGCAAGAATTCTAAAATTATCCTTCATATCATCGTTCTCTCTGAACAGCACAAGAATACCTACTCCCGAACCGGCAAGCAGTCCTGCCATAAGAGAGCCAAGTCCAAGTACGCCTTCAATATAAAGCTGTGTTAATACTACTGATGATGCACAGTTAGGAATAAGACCTATAATTCCCGCTATCAATGGTCCAATAACAGGCTTATTAAGTATAAGATTTCCCAAAGTCTCTTCACCAACAAAGTGAATTAAAGTATTAAGTGCAAAAGATATAACAACAATAAATGCAAATATAGTTATTGTATGTCTTAACGCTGACTTAAATATGCTTGTCTCACAGCCACAGTGGTCATGATCACATACATGTCCAATCTTTTCTACCATATTATAACTTTTCTTGCTTCTTCTCACTATCAGATCAATTACAACACCCATTATAAGACCTATAAAAACCTTAATGAGTATAAGCTTGACAAGCACTAATACATCTACCTGTTCTGATAAAAATACTGGTATCATCTCGTCTGAAGTAGACATAAAGATGGCAATAAGCGTTCCCATAGTAATTACTTTACCTGCATACAGGTTAGATGCCGCTGTAGAAAAACCACACTGTGGAACAGCTCCAAGTAAAGCTCCTATAACAGGCCCAGCCTTGCCAGAATCCTTAACAAACTTCTTCGTCCTGGCACTTGTCTTATGTTCAAGATACTCCATAGCAAGATAAGTCAGAAAAAGAAACGGCAACAGTTTAACACTATCAATGATAGTATCAAATACCACATCCATCATGATATACAATCGTCCTTTCTTAAAAACAGTCACATAGTTACATATTCATTATGCCTTGGCAAAAAGCTTCTTATAAGGTTCTTCTCCCGAAAACACCTTTCTTGCTTTCTCTGATCTTTTCATAATAAGCTTTGTAACAAAATAACCTATTACTCCATACAGTGATCCAAGTAACAGACTCGCAAGTACATCTGTTGGATAATGAACTGTAAGATATAATCTTGAAACTGCAATCAGAGCTGCAAGTATAACTGCGGGAATTCCTTTCTTTCTGTCCCACAATATAATAGCTAATGCCGCTGCAAAAGAAGCTGATGTATGTCCTGATGGGAAAGACCAGTCCTTAATGCCATTAAAGATTCCATAAAGATTCTCAAATGTCGGATCTGCATTGAATGGTCTTATTCTTGCTGACAGATTTTTCATAATTCCGTTACACATAATAAGTGACAGAATAAGTCCAATTGCCATACTAAGTCCTAACTTTCTGTCTTTCTTAAATACCGGTATAAATAAGAACGCCGCACATAATAAAATCCAGAATATTCCAGCATTCCCAAGACAGGTTATAGCATACATAACCGGATCTGTTACAGGATTATGTAATGATTCAAACCAGTGTAAAATCTGAAGTTCCATAATAGTCTCCTTATCATATCATTCTAGTACGCTCCTTTTCAGGCACACCAGAATATTCTATGATATAAGAAAACATTTGTCAATTAAAGGAATACGTTTTTTCATAGTAACACTTTCCTGTTCTTCCACCAAATGGATATTCATATTCTTCTGTAACTCCAATCTGAAACAACCCTCTGTCTAAATCTGAATCTATAAGTTTAACAGTAACATTACCATCTGACGCAACTCTTTCACTTAAAACCACACAAAATTCTTCCATCAGATCAGTCAGTATCTGTTGTCTTTTCCCAGCATCATATGTTGTAAAATATTTATCAGCATATACATCACCCATCCTGTCAAATGCAAAATCCATTGCACCGTCAAGACTTCTGTTGACTTCATCTCTTCTAATATTGTTTCCTGTTATCGACGCATGTATCATGACTATTAACGCTATAACAACAATAATACCACTACATGTAATAACTCCTCTCAAATATCTTCAGCTTACAAAGTAACGTGCAAGTCCTTTATATGTATGTTGCGAAGAATAACCAAACATAGCCGCAGACAGCGGATATTCCAGTGTGTATTCTATATATTCATAATCACCTGCCCTGCTTACGTCTCCATATGTAAGCCTCATACCCCCTTTCTGAACTGACCTGGCTAACACATAAAGCTTCTTATCTCTAGCTTCCTCTGATAATTCACTATCAGGAATATCCCCACAATATGCTTCAATATAATTCTCAATATACTGGCTTATCTCTCCTGCATCAGAAACTCTCTGATTAATCCTTATGAAATCAATAGAAAAGAAACATACCAATGCAAATATAACAAGATAAACTGATGTCTCAATTATCCCCTTCATTAATACCCCCTTTATCTGCTATCCAAGGCATGAACCTATCACACCTAAAAGTATATTTCTGTACGCAGACATAGACATTCCAATCATTGTCATGGCAACCACCACTGCACACATTCCTATTACTGCTTCTCCGTATGTATTAATAACATCCTTCATATTCTTATCACCCCTGTAAAGATATTTCCAAAAATATTAATCATTGAATAAGATACAATCAGTCCAATTATCACTCCTGCATATTCATCAATAATATGATTCATATAATATACACCTCCAATTATAAGTACATATTAACAACTAACATCATATCAACCGCCATCTTAAATGCCACAAAAAAAGTTGGTATATACTCAGAAAATCTCATCATGCTTGTACTGTCAAGATATCTGGCAGCCTCTGCCTTATCTGATAATTCATAATTTCTTCTTACGAGAGCATTAATCGTCTGATTCATGCTGTCCCTGTCTAGATCTCCTATTGAATACAACATTCTGACTGCCGATTGGATATCCATCACATCAAATTCACTTAAGAAACTATAATATGGCATGATATCAGATGGATTGAGTTCAATCTCATATATAAACTTTCCTAAAGATTCTTTCATGATAACAGGACAGCTATCATAAGTATCTTCAACTGCTGACAATAATGGTTTATTTTCAAGATTAACTGCTAAGTCTCTTAGCCATTCTGTAAAACCACAATATAAGTCATTCTTAATTCTTCCTGCTGAACCTTTTCTCTGTGTAAATGGCGTTATTATAAACAGAACCATAACTGCAGCAACACATATCGCCGCTATCTTTAACTGTACTAATACGAGAATTATCACTGTAAGCAGCATAATCCCCCATAACGGAATCATCTTTAAAGTAATCTTCTTTGCTTCTGACTTAAATACATTATTATAATCACGCATTATCTGCTTATCTGTTCTGGTTTCTCCTATCCAGTCACAACCATAGTGCTTACGGGTATATATGTAAAACAGCATACACAGAACAACAAACACAATGGAAACGCACTGATATGCCAGTGTGTCTGTTATGCTAAGCGGCTCTTTCGAAAACATATTAAGAGTACTGCACATAACGGTAGTAAGCATTGCAAGCACCATGCTTATCATTATTCCTATAGTAATATCCCGCTTTATCTTTCTTATCTCCGACTGATACTTATATACATTATTAACCCATCTGTCAAAATCCTCCAGAAGCACTTCCATTGCTCCTGTGTATCGTCCACCCTTTTCTTCTACACTGACTAAGAACTTATGAAGTGTCCGTATTCTTGAACAATCATATTCTTCTTCAACAATCTTCAATGCATCTTCATATACTCTTTCCCCCATTCCATATTGAAGTTCTTCAATTGCCCGTGAAAGACATCTCTTGAGTCTTCCGCTGCTGATTGCATACGCATCCTGAAGTGCAATATTAACCTTCGGATTCCTGATAAACGAGTATGTCATCTGGTGAAGATACACATCCACATCTGCAAATCTTGACGCTTTACTTCTTTCCATAAAATAATTCCTTACTAGTCCGGGAATCATAATTACAGCCAGAATCATAACAAATAACGCTGCGATATAATTAATTCTGTACAACAGACATGCACCATATACAGCAACTCCTGCAAGCATGGTTGATAAAACAAATCTTCTTACAGACATAACGCCATTCAGATCTGCAATGTCCTCCATTAACTGCTTTACAGATAAATATCTTAATATCTTCTTCAATTGTGCCTCCATATATACGGATCATCTATTCCGTATTTAATAAACTTATCCATAATATCCTGTGGAATATCACTATCCAGAAATTCCCCATCTTCATATATAACAGTACATGTATTCTCTCCCTGATTCCTGCTTAAAAAACCTACCTGGCTGATATGTCTTCTTTCAAATCTGTCGCAATCAACAAGCAGCACAAGATCAATATACTTATATATACTGTTAATAAATCTGTCTGACGATTCTCCATTACCCAGCATAGAATACATTCTGTCCGGCATATCCCTTATATCATCCAGATGCATAGTCGTCATACAATAAGCTCCCGTAGATAAACTGTTAAGAAGCTCCATAACTTCTGGTCCTCTTGATTCTGAAAGAAGAACCCAGTCAATGTTATGTCGTAAACCTGCTCTTATAATATCCTGATATGTAATCTTAGAATCCACAAAAAACTCAACACACTTGCTATGTGGATTAATCTGCCTGTAATGTATCTCCTGATTATCCTCATAAACACCAACCTTTTCTTCTGCCGGAATAAATGTAGCCAGATACTTAAGAAGTTCTGTCTTTCCTGCATGAGGCTGTCCACCAATTACAGTTGAAAGATGAGCCATCACACAATTCTCAAGCAATGTAATAATACTCTCAGGAGCATAATCAGACTTAACAAGGTCACTATGCCCAAATCTAAGTTTCCTTGGAATCTTTCTTATAGCCATACTCTTTCTTCCACACCTTGATTCGTGCCATATTGAGATTCTTAAAGATTCAGTATTAGCCTCCAATATCGGGTGCATTCTGTTAAAAGATGCACCCATAATATTAGCAAGTCTTATAGACAGATTATCCATATACCTGTCACTAAGCTCTTTCATGGAAATATAGCAGCCTCTTCCCAACTGTGTTATCCAAAGATTATATCCATCCCACTCGATATCAGTTACAGTATCATCAGATATCTCATCCTTAATCTCTGAAAAGATATCCTCTTTATTATTCTCTATCAGCTCCTGAAGCTGTTCTTTCTCCATATACATTCCTCACATTACTGATTAGGTCTGCTCGCATCAATAGCATCATATATATGCTCCTTATACGAAATGTCACTAACAGCACCTTTAGTTCTGTCTGAAACAATAGTAACAACTGCTGCTGTAAGCAATACTGCTGCAAGTACCCCTGCAAGTGCTATAACAACCTTTCCATAATGCTCAATAATATCATGCATATACAAATCCTCCTCTTGATTAAATTATTTAAAAAGTACTTTTTATATTGTGGATATTATCACATATTTAAAAGTTTGTAAAGTATAAAAATATATAAATTTCAAAAAAAGACTTTCGCATCAGAATATAATGCAAAAGTCTTAAAATACTATTTCTTATTAAGTTCTATTGTATTGTTTCCATCGCTTAAAGAAAGTACATTTTTCTTGATTGAATATGTATACTCATCTGTCTCTTCTGTCCCAAGGAAACTGATTGTTATGCTCAGCTTTCCATCTTTTGCTTCATACGAAGTAATTGAAACGCTTATCTCTCCTATCTGCTGGATTCCTGTTCCATCATCATTGAAAGTGTAAGTATAATCATCTCCTTCCCATGTTCCAACAACCGTTGCTTCCTTACCACAGCCTGCAAATACTGCAATCACTGTAATAAGTACAGCTAATATGCTTACTCTCTTAAGTAATTTCATAAAACCTCCATTATAAATTAATTGTTTTTACAGCCTCTACAACTTTGGTAAATTCCATACCATGAGATGCCTTTATAAGTATATTATCACCTGTTTTCAGAATATGTCCAATACATTTTAACATATCATCTCTTGTTTCAAAATCATGTACTTCACAACCATGTGCATTGTAATTAGTGTCAATATATGCCCTTGTTCCTTCCGCAATCTGTGCAGCAAGATCGCCTGCGGTTATAAGTACATCAATATCCTTAGTTCCAAGATACATCCCAACATCGTAATGCATCTGTTTCTCGTTATCACCAAGCTCAAACATACTTCCAAGAATAGCAACTTTTCTACCAATAGCAGTGTCAAGAACATCAAGAGATGCCTTCATTGAAACTGGATTAGCATTGTAGCAGTCATCAATTATTGTAAATCCATTTTCCTTAATAATATTGTTTCGTCCGGCAATTGTTTTTAAATTCTTCACCCCACGCTCAATCTCAATAGATGAAAGTCCAAGCACAGAACCAACAAGTGCTGCTGCCATCGCATTATATACCATATAATGTCCCGGTACAGGTACAGTCAGGTCAAATGTTGAATAGTTATCTGATGTTTTGATTCCATGAATTGTAAAGCTGGTTCCATCAAGTCCAAGACTCTTGATATTATCTGCATATACCCCGTCTTTGTTGCTTATTCCGAACACAAGCGGTCGCTTGCCGTGTACCTGGCTTATTGTTGATAATTTGTCATCATCTCCGTTAACAATAACAATTCCATCCGGATTCATATGATTAAATATCTCTGTCTTAGCCTTAAGAATTCCATCTCTTGTTCCAAGATTCTCAAGATGGCAAAAACCGATATTAGTAATAACACATATGTCAGGCTGTGCAATCTTAGATAATCTGTCCATCTCACCAAAATCACTGATTCCCATCTCAAGAACAGCAACTTCATCATCTTCTGTCAGTCTGAAAACAGTAAGTGGAAGCCCAATCTCATTATTGAAATTACCAAGTGTCTTTAACACCCTGTATTTTTCAGATAAAACAGAGCTTATTGTTTCCTTAGTACTTGTTTTACCAACACTTCCTGTGATTCCTACAACCTTGACATCCAGATTATTTCTGTAAAGAAGTGCAAGATCCTTTAATGCCTGAAGACTTGATTCAACCTGTATATACGAACGTTCTTGATCTGGCAGCTCCTTTTCAGAAATAACGCATGCAGCGCCCTTCTCAAAGCATTGTCCTATAAAATCATGGCCATCACTTCTTTCCCCTTTAATAGCAATAAAAAGCCCGCCCTCAGCTACCTTTCTGCTGTCAATCGTAATGGCAGTAATCTCTTTGTCATAATCTTCTCCATTGCCATGATATATGCCGTTAACAGCTTGTGTCATGGCTCTTAAGGTCATTCCCTTCATAACACAATATCCTCAATTCTTTTCTTAGGCACATGATGTACCTGATTCTCATCTCTGTAATACTTGATATCTCCATCCGCAGGAATATCCTCAAGCACCACTTCTTCTTTAGGATAGCCAAATGCAATGACATACACAATCTTTAATTCAGACGGTATATTTAGCTGTGTCTTTAACTCATCTCTTTTAACATTGCCAAAAAAGCATCCGCCAAATCCGGCTTCTGTAGCTGCCAGAAGCATTGTCTGTCCGACAATTCCCGCATCAACTTCATCATTGACATTCGCAGGACATGTTATAACAATATATCCTGTCGGCTTCTCACCTTCAGATGGGCCATCCCAGTCCTTTAAATATCCGGCAAATCCTAATAGTCTGAAAACTTTCTCATTCTCTTCCTCATCACACACAATTCTATACTTAAATGGCTGTCTGTTAGCTGCTGACGGAGTAAGTCTTGCAGTCTCAACAAGTTCCATAAGCTGCTGCCTTGTCAGCTTCTTTTCCTGATAAAATCTTCTGTATGATCTGTTTTTCTTAACAAGTTCCTTAATCATAACATAACTAACCTCGTTTTATAAAAATGTATTATTATACATTTACATTTCTTCTATTCATACTTTGCAAGAGATATCTCGATAATCTTCTCTGTAAGTTCATCATACGATATACCTACTACTGCTGCCTCCTGAGGAATAAGGCTTGTGTCAGTCATTCCTGGAAGTGTATTAATCTCAAGACAGAATATATTATTATTCTTATCAAGAAGTTCATCAACTCTTGCGTATGTTGTTACGCCTGCTGCCTGGCAGCATTTTTCTGCCCAGAACTGCATCTGGCTTGCAATATCTTCTGGAATATTGGCAGGGCATGTCTCTTTGGTAGAGCCAGCCTTGTACTTATTCTTGTAATCATAGAAGCCTTCAAGCGGTTCAATCTCAATTACTGGAAGTGCCTTTCCATCAAGCACTGCAACTGAGAATTCTCTTCCATCAACAAACTCTTCAACAAGTACAGTATCTTCATAAGAAAATGCTTCATCAAGTGCATCTTCAAACTCTTTCTCGTTATGTGCTATCGAAACACCAACGCTTGAACCACCACAACAAGGCTTAACAACACATGGGAATGGAACATACTCAATCTTATGTCCTTTATGTAATGTAACACCCTTAGGCATAGGAATTCCCTCTGGTACAAGAACCTTTTTTGCAAGTTCCTTGCTCATTGATATAGCACTGCTTAAATAATCTGTACCTGTATATCTGATTCCAAGCAGATCAAATGTAGCCTGGACCTTACCATCTTCACCATTGCTTCCATGAAGTCCCATGAATACCATATCTGCTTCTTTACACAATTCTAATACATTACGTCCGAAAAAGCTTTCTCTTGCCTCTGTTCTTCTCTTAACCTCTGCCGGAATGTCCGCTGTTTTCTTCTTTAAATTGTCAGACAGTTCTCCCAAATCATTCTTTTCTGTGAAAAATGTCTTAACCTCACTGTCATCAACACCTAAGAAGATATCAAGCATATTTGCTTCATGTCCGTTTCTTCTAAGACTCTCGCATACTCTGTATCCTGTGACTAATGAAACGTCTCTTTCTGTACTTGTTCCACCTGCTAAAACTACTATTCTCATAATTTCTCCTTTATCCCTGAACTTTTCCACAATATCCACATAGTTATTCACATTTTTTTGTTAATTGTAAATTTTTTGTAAAATTGTCAGATAATTGTAATATATTTATATAATCCACATATTCTTATGCAGAATCTGTGCAAATTATTACGGTCTCAAATGGCTTCCTTCATACTTTGTATGTGCCTGTAAAACCTTTCTTAAAGAATCAATTCTTCCAGAAAGTTCGCCTTCTGGAACAACTATCTCCAGTGATTCAGCCATAATATCTATCATTGGATTTGTGAATCTGCTTTTGTATCTTATAAGGACATCAAGCTTTTCCTCATATCCTCTCGCATCTAAAAACTTATCCAGGACGCTGTCCCCTGCAGCAACCTGCTGCTCTGGCTGGGCCAGTGAGTTATCCACACTGTCCTCTTTTAATGTGTATGCTTCATCAATTCTATTGTCTGAATTAACTCTTACTGCCTGTGAATTGTCAGACTGTAAATTGTCAGATATCTCCTGCATCGTCAACGGATCTACCTGCTCAAATCTATATTTCTGTGCTACATCCGGATATTTTACATGATCCACTTCACTCATGAACATATCATATGGTCTTACATACACAGCATATTCACCATACATAGCCTGATATACCACCATTTTCTCTTTGGTTTCTGAATGATATGCAACACACTTTACCTGGTAAAGCTTATTCTTAAAATGCTTATAAAATCCGCCTGGTACTAACTGTCTTTCCATCAGTAAACCTCCCTCCAAAAATATACTGTTATTTTATCGCACAATGCCGTCTCTTACAACATTTTTTAAACACTTTGCCAAATGTTTTACACTTTAATAAGTTGTCTGAGTATGGTAGAATATATTTACATTTTATAAGAGGAGCTTACTATGAAACAGATAGATTTACATGTTCATTCCACATGCTCTGACGGAACTGATTCTCCTGCTGTTCTGGTTGATAAGGCAGTCGATAAGGGACTTGCTGCATTTGCTCTTACCGACCATGACACTACCATGGGAGTTAAGGAAGCTCTTTTAGCATGTGAAAATGTTAATAACAAAGGCCACGAACTTGAAGTTATTCCCGGAGTTGAGATAAGTACTAATTATGATAATACTGAGATACATGTTGTCGGGCTTTTTATAGATTATAACGACAATGAATTCAATTCATTCCTTAATAAGCAGTTAAGTTCAAGAGATGAAAGAAATAAGCTGGTATGTGAACGCTTCCAGAATATAGGAATTAATATTACATATGAAGATATGCTAAAAACCTATGGCGATGCGGTAATTACAAGAGCACATTTTGCAGACAGACTTGTTGCAATTGGAGCTGTTGGTGATAGAAATGAAGCATTTGACAGATATTTAGGTCAGGGAAAGCCTTGTTTTGTGCCAAGAGCCAAAGTTGACCCTGCAGAAGCTATTGAACGTATTCACCAAGCCGGCGGTATTGCAATCTTAGCTCACCCGGTTCTATATCATCTTGGCAATGCCCAGATGAACAAATTGCTTGACCATATGTGCTCTGCCGGACTTGATGGAATTGAAGCCATATATTCAACCTACAAGATGGGTGATGAATTATCAATCAGACGGATTGCTTCTGAAAGAAATCTGCTGATATCCGGCGGCTCTGATTATCATGGAAAGAACAAGCCTCATATACAGCTTGGAACCGGCATGGGACATTTATTCGTTCCTTATGAGCTGATTGATAAGATGAGAGATTCCATGCCAATCACCAACACACAGAAGGAGACTTACGATGAATAATAAAATTCCAAAAGCTATACAGCTCTTTTTAACTTTCATAAAAATAGGTGCATTTACTTTTGGAGGCGGTTATGCTATGTTACCACTGATTCAAAAAGAAATTGTTGAGAAGAAACATTGGATAACTGATAATGATATTCTTGAAATAGTGGCTATCTCCGAGTCAACTCCCGGACCAATTGCAATTAATGCGGCTACTTTTGTTGGCTTTCGTATCTGTGGTTTTTGGGGTGCACTATTTGCAACACTTGGAGTTGTGATACCATCCTACCTAATTATTCTTATTATATCTTTTGTACTTAAAGAATTCCAAAGCATAAAAATCATACAATATGCCTTTAATGGTATCAGAGCTGGTGTACTTGCTCTGATTATCAAAGCTCTCTGGTCAATGTATATTCAATGTCCTAAGAATGTTATTTCCTATATAATTATGGCATGTTCTTTTGTTTTTACTGCCTTACTTAATGTAAATGTGCTTATTGTAATTATCAGCTGTGCAATATTAGGTTTAGTAACATCTATTACCACATTAAGGAGGAAATGTTAATGATTTATCTTGAGCTTTTTTATATTTTCTTAAAAATCGGTGCATTTACCTTTGGCGGTGGTTATGCTATGTTACCATTGATTCAGGATGAAGTTATTGCTCATAATTGGATAGATTCACAGTCACTTATTGATTTTATAGCAGTTAGCGAAAGTACACCCGGACCATTTGCTGTAAATATAGCAACATATGTAGGAGCAGAGGTTGGCGGTATTTTCGGTTCTTTTTGTGCAACACTCGGAGTGATACTCCCATCCTTTATTATCATTCTTATTGTTGCAAAATGTTTTATTCAATTTCAAAAAAGTATAGTCATAAAGGGATGTATGTCAGGATTAAAACCTGCTGTAGTTGGTTTGATTGGTTCTGCTGTAATTTCGATGAGTTCAACCGTTTTCATACCAGATGGGTTTAATACTACTGTTTTTACTGATATTTGTTTTTATACAACATTAATTATATTTCTGATATCCGTAGTTTTAGCATTCAAAAAAATAAACCCAATTTTAATTATATGCTTATCCGCAATACTCGGAATAGTTTGCGGATACATATAATTAATTATAACAAAACATCATAAAAGACTCAGATTAACGGTCCTGGATAGTTTAAATTAATGCCTGTATCATTTTTCATCAACAACCTGAAAGATAAAGAATTTCAGATAATAGCTCTCCTGCGCCTCCCACAGTATTGGGTGGTCAGGTGACTGTGTCCTGAACTCGACCTGACGGAGTCTTTTATGTACAGCCTTAGCAGCTTCCTTAATAGTCTTGGTAAGAAGCTCCTGTGTCATGAAGTGTGAGCATGAACAGCTTGCAAGATAACCGCCGTCTTTGACAAGTTTAAGTCCCTTCATATTGATTTCCCTGTAGCCCTTAATTGCGTTCTTTGTAGCTTCCCTCGATTTGGTAAATGCCGGCGGGTCAAGTATTACAACGTCATATTTCTCACCTGCTTCGTTAAGCTTTGGCAGCTCGTCCAATACATTTGCACATTTAAAATGTACTGTATCCTCAAGTCCGTTAAGCTTGGCATTGGCTCTCGCCTGTTCAACAGCATATTCTGATATATCAAGTCCAGTAACTTCCTTAGCACCTGCAATTCCTGCATTTAATGCAAATGTACCCATATGGGTGAAACAGTCTAATACCCTCTTGTCCTTGCACAGCTTCTGCATTGCAAGTCTGTTGTACTTCTGATCAAGAAAGAACCCGGTTTTCTGTCCATTCACAACATCTATCATGTAGTGGACACCATTCTCAACTATCTCAACATTAGTGTCAAATTCATCACCAATAAAGCCCTTTACTCTCTCCATCCCTTCAAGAGTACGGACTTTGGCATCGCTTCTTTCATATACTCCACGGATATCAATGCCTTTTTTATGAAGGATTTCCTTCACTTTTCCAATAATAAGTGACTTAAATCTGTCAATCCCTAAAGCAAGTGATTCCACAACAAGCACATCTGAGTACTTATCTATAACAAGCCCCGGCAGAAAATCTGCCTCTCCAAATATAAGACGGCAGGCAGAGGTATCTACTGTGTCAAATCTGTACTCAACCGCAGCCCTTACTCTCTCCTCAATAAATGCCTCATCAACAACATCAGTGTGTCTTGCAAGCATTCTTACTGTAATCTTGGATTTTCTGTTAATAAATCCGATTCCCATGAAATAATCATCAAAATCGAGCACCTCAACAAGATGTCCGTCAATAATTCCGTCAGACATCCATTCAATTTCATTATCATATATCCAGGCTCCACCTGCCTTTAAGGTTCTCCCTTCTCCTTTTCTTAATCGTATCTTTCCACATACACTGAATAAATCTTCCATTCTGTTCCTTCCTGTCAGATATTTCTGACATTTATCATAATTCTTCATAATATATTAATCCGTTGACGGATTACCAAGAAAATAAAACATACATACTCCTGCAACCGTAATAAGAAGCGACACAAGCTTAATCCATGAAAATGTAGTCTTCTCACTTCCAAACAATCCAAAAAGTCCTAGCAGATATGAAACAATTATCTGTGCAGCTACAATCGTAACCTCAGCTTTCGCAATTCCAAGACCACTTATACTTTTTATAACTGTAAATGTTATAAATGCACCTATCACACCTCCAAGAAGTGTAATCTTGTTATCAACCTTAAACAACTTCATTATATCTGGTCTTCCGTCAATTACCCACATAATCGCACAAGTCGCCAGTGCTGTCAACTGCACAAACATTGCCGTAACCCACACACTGCTCGCTTTCGTAACATTTGTATTAAATGCGCCCTGTAAACTCATAAGTGCACCTGATATTATTGCAATCAAAAATCCTGCCATTAACTAACCTCCCCATTAATCTGCATAGGATAATTATTAGTTAATAACAGGATATTTATTCATAATGTTATTTAATACTCTGCGTACTGTTTTCATTATTGTTTTTAGTTGTTTTTTCTATTGTTGTTGCAAATGTACTGTAAGCTGTATCAACATTTCCACCATCATATACCTGATGAAGCATAATCTCATATCTCATATACACTTCTCCTACTCCGATATATTTAGCTTTTACAACAGAGTCAGAATAAATCTGGTGTAACTTCTGGTAGCTTTCTGCTCTCTTAACCTTTAAATCCGCCCTTGCACAGCTTTTCTTAGCCATGTTCCCAAGATAATCTGCATAATCATAAGAAATTGCTCTTGCAACAGCCTTGGATGCATCTACATTCTTAGTGTACGGATTAACTACTGCCATCGTAGTAACAGACATTGCCTTAGAATCAAGGTCATCTCCCATTGAAGGATACTCACATATTCCATAATCTACATCTGTAACATTAATCTCTGCAAGACTGTCTGCATCTAGCACCGTATAGAGCATATTTCCAGTAGAAAACAGATCCGCACATTCTTTAAGACTTACTGTATTTCTGTCAATACCAAATGCATCTTTTAACTGAGCGTACTTAGTAAGAACCTTCTTAATCTTTTCCTCATTAAGAGATACCTCAGCCCTGTTCTCTGCATTAACTCCGCCTATATTAATATAGGCTCCTGCTGCTGCATAATTAAGGAACATTGAATCAGGATCCCATTCAAACACCATTGAAACATCCTGATTCTCATCTGTAATCTGATAATTATCACTTATATTACGAATCTGGTCTATAGTATCAACTGCTTCTGCATATTTCTTATTATATACAAGAAATGAAGTGTTGAACGACACTGGGTAACCATATAACTTACCACCATACGAACATGCAGTCATTGCAGCCTTACCATACACATTCTCATTATAGACTTCAGGATACATATCATTCTCAGAGGTAAGACCTGAAAGATAAGCCTTCTCCATCTCTTCAGATGTCAGAAAATATATATCACACGCATTGTCGTTTCTGACCGATTCGTCATATATATAAGTAATATATGAATCAGCCTCAATATATACAGGATTAATAGTTACCAGTTCATTAGATTTCTTAAATTGTCTGGCAACGAATTCAAGATAAGACTCATATGCACTGTCATTATACCAGACATTAACTGTAATAGGTCCACTAAGATTAAGCTTCTTCGCAGCCTGTGTCCTGTCATCTTTATTACCACAGCCTGCAAAGACTGTCAGCATGGTAACAATCAGCATCATACTGATAAATCTTCTTAATTTCATAAAGTAAACTCCTGATTCTAGAAGGATTTCTTAAGCTTAGCTATGCATTCATCTACATCTGCCTTAGTAATTACAAGTGGTGGAACAAATCTTATAACATTAGTTCCTGCTGAGAACAGAATAAGTCCGTTATCAAGTGCTCTCGCAATTACGTCCTTAGGATTAACTGATAACTCAAGTCCCTGCATAAGACCCATTCCTCGTCTCTCGACAACAACATCTATTGTCTCAACAAGCTCATCAAGCTTTTCTTCAAAGTAAGCAGATACTTCCTTGACATTATCTAATACATGCTGCTTCTCAAAAAGTTCGAACACCTTGGTTGCTGCTGCACATGCAAGTGGATTACCACCGTATGTTGTTCCATGGTCTCCTGGAACCAATGCCTTCGCAACTTCCTCTGTCGCCGCAAATGCACCTACAGGAACTCCACAGCCAAGAGCCTTGGCAACTGTAAGGATATCAGGCTTAACGCCATACTGCTGGAATGCAAACATACTTCCTGTTCTTCCCATTCCGCACTGAATCTCATCAAGTATAAGAAGGATTCCCTTCTCATCGCATAACTTTCTTACACCTTCAATAAATTCTTTAGTAGCAGGATAAATTCCTCCTTCACCCTGTACTGTCTCAAATATTATAGCACAAGTTTTGTCATTAACAAGTTCCTTTACACTGTTAAGGTCGTTATACTGTGCAAACTTAATTCCCGGTATCATAGGTCCGAATGCTTCCTGATAATGCTTATTACCAGTTACTGCAAGTGCTCCCATACTTCTTCCATGGAATGAATGCTGCATTGCAATAATCTCTGCATCAGCCTTTCCGTTCTTGACATAATAATATTTCTTTGCAAGCTTAACTGCACCTTCAATAGCCTCTGTTCCACTGTTAGTAAAGAATACTCTGTCCATTCCTGAAGCCTTTGTAAGTGCAGTTGCAGCCTCTACAGCCGGTTCATTATAGAAATAATTAGATGTGTGTATAAGCTTATCAATCTGTGCCTTTAATGCATCGTTATATTCCTTATTGTTATAACCAAGTGCAAATACTGCTATACCTGCTCCAAAATCAAGATATTCTTTACCATCTGTATCGTAAAGTCTTACTCCGTCACCCTTATCAAGTACTATCTGGTAACGGTTGTATGTATGAATCAGCTTCTCTTCTGCTGTTTCTATAATCTGCTGTGTATCCATGATTACTCTCACTTTCCTATTCTTATGAGCACACATTTTCACATGAGCCAATATAATATTATAACCTCAAAGCTTACGGTTCGCAATTATTTATCTGAATCAAAGAATTTTTCTGCATCATCTGAAAGAATAGCTGTACCAACACCCTTGTTAGTAAATATTTCAAGAAGAAGGCAGTGTGGAATTCTTCCATCAAGAATATGTACTCTTGATACACCATGCTCAATAGCATCTATACAGTTATTAAGCTTAGGAAGCATACCGCCGCCGATTGTTCCGCTCTCTAAAAGTGTTCTCGCCTCTGAAGTAGAAAGCTCAGATATAAGTGAATCCTTATCGTCAAAATCCTTATATACACCTTCGATATCTGTTAAGAATGCAAGCTTCTCAGCATTGACAGCTCTTGCAATTGCACATGCTGCGTCATCTGCATTAATATTATATGCATGGAAATCATCATCATATCCGATAGGACATATTACCGGTAAGAAATCGTCCTTAAGCAATGAATCAAGAAGTGTTGTATCAACATCTGTTACTTCTCCAACATATCCTATATCCTCACCCTTAGAATACTTCTTCTCAACCTTTAACATGCCGCCATCCTTACCACTGATACCGCATGCCTTGACACCTAACTGCTCAATCATTGAAACAAGACTCTTATTAACCTTGTTAAGAACCATCTCGGCAATCTCCATTGTTGGCTCGTCTGTAACTCTTAAACCATTCTTGAATTCAGGTGTCATGCCTGACTTTTCAACCCATTTGCTGATTTCCTTACCACCGCCGTGAACGATGATTGGCTTAAAACCAACAAGTTTAAGAAGAACTACATCCTGAATTACTTTTCTCTTAAGTTCTTCATCTACCATGGCACTTCCGCCGTACTTAACTACAATTATCTTTCTGTTAAATTTCTGGATATAAGGAAGTGCCTCAACAAGCACCTGTGCCTTCATAAGTTCCTCTGTCATATCTTTTGCGCTCATAATAATCTCCATTTCATATTTATTCAGATATATTTGCTTTAAAATGCTGTGTCAGATTAGCTTCTGTAATCAGCATTTATCTTGACATAATCAAATGTAAGGTCACAGCCCCATGCTGTAGCGCTTGCATCCCCCTGCTTAACATCAGCAATAGCAATTACAGGATTCTGTGAAAGTATTTCCGTTGCTTTCTCCTCGCTGTAATCTGTAGCAGTTCCATCTTTAACAATCTGAAGCTCACCTGCTTCACTCTTAAAGAATATATCAACCTTTTCAGGGTCAAAGTCAGCACCAGAATATCCCATTGCACAGAGAATTCTTCCCCAGTTAGCGTCATGTCCGAATATTGCTGCCTTAGTAAGACTTGATGTAACAATTGACTTAGCAAGTGTCTTGGCTTCTGCCTTAGTTGTTGCGCCCTTTACCTGAACCTCGAAAAGACATGTACAGCCTTCGCCATCACCTGCAATCATCTTGGAAAGCTCTGTAAATACATAGCTTAAGCCTTCATAGAAAGCATTATAATCAGCACCCTCTTCTGTAATCTTCTTGTTGCCAGCCATTCCGTTAGCAAGAACAAGAGCTGTATCATTAGTTGATGTATCTCCATCAACTGATATCATGTTAAATGAATCATCAACAATTGCACTTGTCATCTTCTGAAGAAGTGCCTTGTCAATATCGCAGTCTGTTGTTATGTAGCAGAGCATTGTTGCCATGTTAGGATGAATCATTCCTGCACCCTTGCACATACCACCGATTGTTACCTTAGTACCAGCAACCTCTACTTCTACAGCAACCTGCTTGCTTCTTGTATCTGTAGTCATAATTGCCTCTGCTGCCTGTGTTCCTGCTTCTAATGAAGCATCAAGCATTGGAGCAAGCTTTTCAATTCCTGCACAGATTCTGTCAACAGGAAGCTGCATTCCAATAACACCTGTTGAACCAATAAGTACTGCATTCTCCGGTACATCCAGCACCTTTGCGACTGCCTTTGCTTCTTCTGCACATGCATTATCTCCTTCAACACCTGTACATGCATTGGCAACACCGCTGTTTACAACTACAGCCTGTGCAAAGTCTTCATTATATACAATGTTTCTATCCCATTTAACAGGAGCTGCAAATACTTTGTTAGTTGTAAATGTTCCTGCTGTAACACATGGCTTCTCACTGTATACAAGTGCCATATCTTTCTTTCCGTTCTTATATTTAATCTGTGCTTCACATCCGGCAGCCTTGAATCCTTTAGCTGCTGTAACACCGCCTTTAATTATATTCATAACATCCTCCTATTGTACCATCACATATACTCTGTCATTGTGCATATTTCGTCGTTTAAATTCTGAATTTACGCTACATTTATTATGGAAACATTGGTGCAAGCTGTAATCCCTCATTCTCTGGAAGTCCGAAGAGAAGGTTCATATTCTGTACTGCCTGACCTGCTGCACCCTTAACAAGATTATCTAACGCACCCATCATTATAAGTCTGTTAGTTCTTGGCTCAATCTTAAATCCTATATCAACAAAGTTGCTTCCCTCAACCCAGCGTGTTTCAGGGCATACATCTTTAGGAAGTACTCTTACGAAATATTCCTTATCATAGTACTTGTCATATGCTGCCTTAACATCTTCATATGTAACATCTTTGGCAAGGTTGGCGTATGCTGTTACAAGAATTCCTCTGTTCATTGGAACCAAATGTGGTGTGAAGATAAGCTTTAAATCGTCTCTTCCACACGCATAACCTAACTGCTCCTCAATCTCAGGTGTATGTCTGTGAGTTCCTACACCATATGCCTTCATGCTTTCATTAACTTCACAGAAAAGGTTGGCAACCTTAGCGCCTCGTCCTGCACCTGAAGTTCCGCTCTTTGCATCAATTATAATTGTATCCGGATTGATTATTCCTTCCTTAACCATTGGATAAAGTGTAAGAATTGATGTTGTTGTATAGCAGCCCGGGTTAGCAATAATTCTTGTATCTTTGCTTACCTTGTCTCTGTTAATCTCACATAAGCCATAAACAGCTTCATCAATATACTGTGGTGCTTTATGCTCAAGCTTATACCACTGTTCATATACATTAACATCCTTAAGTCTGAAATCAGCACTCAGATCTATAATCTTAGTCTTTGAAAGAATTTCGTCATTGACAAGTGATGCACATAAGCCCTGTGGAGTTGCTGTAAATATAACATCAACCTCATTAGCAAGCTGTTCCATATTGTCGTCCATACATTTTGCATCTACAAGCTTAAACATGTTTCTATATACATCTGAATAATTCTGATCTATGTAACTTCTCGAACCGAGCCATACAATCTCTGCATCCTTATGTCCTAATAATAATCTGACAAGCTCGTTACCTGCGTAACCTGTCGCACCGATAATGCCTACTTTAATCATAACTCCTCCTTGTTTTGCGAAGCAAAATGCATATATTCAACATTTATGCATAAAATAACGCAAAATGTAAATTGATAACCTACATTATAGCAACTTTTTTTCTTATGTAAAGGATATTTTAAAGAAATTTTATATTTATACATTTTCATTGCATATTTGTGCATAATATGCATAATTTGTTGTTGCATTTTTAAATAAAGTAGTTTATTATAATCTGCAGGTGCATAGCATATGTGTTTTACTATGTAAACTTAATAATATACGGAGGAATATATAATGAAAGAAAAAGTTATTCTTGCTTATTCTGGCGGACTTGACACAACTGCCATCATCCCTTGGTTAAAGGAAACATACAACTATGATGTTGTCTGCGTATGTGCAGACTGTGGTCAGGAAGAGGAGTTGGACGGACTTGAGCAGAGAGCTCTCTCATGTGGTGCTGCCAAGTTATATATAGAAGATATCACTGATGAGTTCTGCGACAACTACATCGTTCCATGTGTTCAGGCACACGCTGTTTATGAAAATAAATATTTACTTGGTACTTCAATGGCAAGACCTCTTATCGCTAAGAGACTTGTTGAGATTGCCCGTAAGGAAGGGGCTGTTGCTATCTGCCACGGTGCTACTGGTAAGGGTAATGACCAGATCAGATTCGAGCTTACAATCAAGGCTTTAGCTCCAGATATCAAGATTATCGCTCCTTGGAGAGATTCTAACTGGAAGCTCCAGTCTCGTGAGGATGAGATTGAATACTGCAGACAGCATGGTATTCATCTTCCATTCAGCACAGACTGCAGCTACAGCCGTGACCGTAACATCTGGCATATCAGCCATGAAGGTCTTGAGCTTGAAGATCCAGCTAACGAGCCTAACTACAAGCATTTATTAGTTCTTGGATGCACTCCTGAGGAAGCTCCGGATGAACCAGAATATGTTACCATGACATTTGAAAAAGGTGTTCCAAAGTCAGTTAACGGCAAGGCTATGAAGGTTTCTGATATCATCAGAGAGCTTAACAGACTTGGTGCTAAGCATGGTATCGGTATCATCGATATCGTTGAGAACCGTGTTGTTGGTATGAAGTCCCGTGGTGTATATGAGACTCCTGGTGGAACTATTCTTTACGAAGCACATCAGCAGCTTGAGGAATTAGTTCTCGACAGAGATACAACAACATTCAAGATGGATGTTGGAAACAAATTTGCACAGGTTGTTTACGAAGGAAAGTGGGAGACACCTCTTCGTGAAGCACTTCAGGCATTCGTTGAGAAGACTCAGGAATATGTAACAGGTGAAGTTAAGTTCAGACTTTACAAGGGTAACATCATCAAGGCAGGAACAACATCTCCATATTCACTTTACAATGAGTCAATTGCATCATTCAAGACAGGTGATATGTATGATCATCATGATGCTGACGGATTCATCAACCTCTTCGGTCTTTCACTTAAGGTAAGAGCTATGAAGAAGCTTGAGAACGAGAAGAAGAACAATAAGTAATTAAAGAATATAAAAAACAGCATCCCCGGCATGGTTAATAGTCATGTCGGGGATGTTGCTTATTTATTCTTAATTATATTCTCTTCTTTTTGACTTCAACTTGTCTTTCCACTGCTCTAACGTCCAATTCCGCGTGATGGCAAGCGACTGGATTATTTTCCAATTTAAGACACTTACATAAGCCAATACAATGCTAATACTATCAAGTAGAAAATAACAAATACAAAAAACACAATACTCAGAACCAGATAAATAGTCGGTTCATTTCCCATCACTGCATTCTTGGGATTTATTTTACTAACATATATCGTATAAACCTCCCCTCTTGTATGAAGCGGTGAAAATATATTCATACTTACCCAGCCAACATAATTATACCCTTTATCGTCACGGATAAGGAACTCAGAAAAGTAATGATTGCTATTACCATATGCGATACCTTCAGTTTTATAGAATTGAGTTTTTATGTATAAATATCTAGCCAAAAATATCATATCCAGCATAATATAAATAATTATATATTCTCCATGCATTATTGCATCCCCCTTAATGAATCACATCTAACATAATATAAATCATCTACCTTATCTTACCACTCCCCAAAGTTCCTCGGTAAACTACTATAACAATAGCACTATGTATAAACCAACAAATATAAACTCCACAATACTCAGAACCATATATATAGTCAGTTCACTCCCCATAACTCCATTATATGGATTATGTTTTTTTACAAATATGGTATAAACATCCCCCCTTACATGATACCTTGAAAATATATTATTTGTTACACTGCAGACATAATTATGCCCTCTGTATCCATATATAAACTCAGAAGTGTATCGTCTGTCATTTCCATTTGCGACGCCTTTGGTTTTATAGAATTGGGTTTTTATGTATAGAAATCTTGCAAAAAAAATCATATCCAGTAAAATCCCCATAACTAATGCTTCCATTTTCTATCCCTCATATTTTATATTAGCAATTATAGATTCTTTACATTTACTATTCTAGCATACATCAAACTTTACCATTTGTAAACAACCGTACCTCCGTGTCCCCGACACAAGATACAATTCCCGAACAATCTTCCGTGCAAATGGAGGCAGGCTGCTGTATATATCATTTTCAAACCGTTGCGAAGACGCCGGCACTTAGTAAGCTGGGAAAGCTGGCACACAGTACCAGCAAATCCCAGCGAACTTAGTACCGCTGCGTCGTAGCACGAGCGCAAGCGTGTTTGAAAATGATATATACAGCAGCCTGCCTCACACATCCGCACGAAACCTACCCCTGAAATTTCTCTCTGTCAATCTCCTTCTCTTCCACTTTCCTGTTGACATATGTCCGAAGCAGCGCATAACACACTGAGCTGATTGGAATAAATGTAAGCATCCCCATTATACCAAACAGATTGCCACCGATTGTAACAGCAACAAGCACCCACATTCCAGGCAGTCCAACAGAACTTCCAACAACATGAGGATATATAAGATTTCCTTCAATCTGCTGTAATATAAGGAATACTCCCACAAATATAAGTGCCTTTAACGGGCTTGTCATCATTATAAGAATCACACCGACTATACAGCCAATAAATGCACCGACAATCGGAATAAGTGCACTAACCGCAATAATAATTCCTATAAGAAGTGCATAAGGCATTCTCAATATAGACAATGTAATAACAAACATCGTTCCAAGAATACATGCTTCAAGGCACTGTCCTGACAGGAAATTAGAGAATGTAGTGTTGGTAAGTCTTAGCACTTCAATAATTTTATCTGCCCTGTTCTCAGGCATGCACACATACATAAGTTTCTTACACTGTGATGCAAGCTTTTCTTTCTGGAAAAGCACATAAACTGAGAATACAAACCCAATAAAGAAATTAGTAATACCTGAGAAGAATCCGCTTATAGCCCCGATTCCGCCATTAATAATTCCTTTAGTTCCTATTGAAAGGAAATTCATAACATTTGAAAGAACGGAATCCCAGTTGATTGATATGCTGCTTAACTTTTCCTCATACTCAGGATATGCAGACAGCTTGACCTGCAGCCAGTTTATAAGATTATTAACTGCTGTCGGCACCTGTCCTATAAGGTCAGCTATTGTGTTCACCAGTTCAGGCACAACCACAAAAAGTACACCTGCAATAATAGCCAGTATCAAAATCAGTGTAAACATATAAGCAAGCACTCTTATAAGTCTGGGATGCTTCTTCTTACAACGCTTGTCAAACAGCCTGTTAAGTCCTTTTTCAATTGCTTTCATAGGTACATTGAATACAAATGCGATGACTGCGCCAATTATAAATGGCATTACAAGTCCTGCAAGATATGATATAGAATCAAGAATTCCAGTCACATTGTTAAGGGCAAGGTATATTACAATTAGCACTGCGCCTATCGTAATTCCCTTAACAACCTGACTGTCTTTAAAATGTCCTTTGTTCATACAACCCCTCCACTCTTTAAAGTTACTTCTAATATACTATACAGAAGTCCGGGATTCAAACATATTATATAAATTTAAGAATTGTAAAATGTTAGTTATACTGTGCATCAACCATACTCATCATCATTCGCATATTGAATGCTCCCATGAACTTCACTGATGGAAGATATACAAAATGCTTCTTCTGGATTACACAGTCATCCTCATATTCATCATCATACACTTCAAGTCTCATAACCTCATTTACAAGCTGACCCTTACCCGGCTGTACATTGAATGCGCCTTCTATGAATGGTGCGAAGCAGTCACGCTCGCCACTCTGGTCAGGGTCATATGCAATAAATGTATGAATCATACTCTCATACTTTGTAATAAATAATCCATTATCTGCACCGCTTTCCTTTAGTGCATTTCTGTAATTGTCCATCTCTTCCTCATACACTGCTGACTGCTTATTAATAATCTCTTCTAACTCACCCGCAGTCATAGGAATATTTTCTGCAAAGAAAAATGCAAGTGGCTGGATGCTTCCATATAATAAAAAGCAGCTCATGTCCGAATTAAGAGTCTGTGATACCTCAAGCTTATCAGTATCACCCATATACATAAGAACTGCAAAATTGCCCTTGGCAGTAAACTCCTTAAGCATGTTAATAGCTGCCTTTAATTCTGTTCTCGAAAAATGTCTCATAATATCTAATTCCTTTTCATTTAAACTATCGTAGATTATATCACCTATGACTGATATTTTCACTTCCAAATTTTACTTTTCATAATTTCATACAATCTTCATTCAGATATATGGACTTCAATATGCCACCACTTCTCAAAAAGAAAGGGGCACGAAAGCTTTCACTTTCGTGCCCCTTTGCACTTCGACACTAACTATAGTCCCAAGTGCGTGAAATTGCAACAATAAAAATATGCGTTTTTTCCTTAATTCATAAGGTGATTTTCTAAAAATTTCTTTATTCGTAAAGTGGGTACTTATCTGTAAGTCCCTTAACAAGTTCCATTGCCTTAGCCTGATTAGCATCTACATCATCAACAAGCATAGCAATTGCTTCTGCAACAACATCCATATCAGCCTCATTGAAGCCTCTTGTTGTAACGGCTGCTGTACCAAGTCTGATACCGCTTGTTACGAATGGAGAAGCCGGGTCATTAGGAATTGTATTCTTGTTACATGTAATATTAGCTGCATCAAGAAGCTTTTCAACTTCCTTACCAGTCTTGCCCTTGCTTAAGAGGTTAACAAGCATAAGATGGTTATCTGTACCACCAGATACGATATCAAAGCCTCTGTTCATAAGTCCATTAGCAAGTGCTGTTGCGTTCTTAACAACATTTTCAGCATACACCTTAAAGCTTGGGTCAAGTGCTTCCTTTAAGCACACTGCCTTACCAGCAATAACATGCATAAGAGGTCCGCCCTGAATTCCAGGGAATACAGCCTTGTTAAGCTTGAACTTCTCTGCTGCCTCTGCTGAAGCAAGAATCATACCTCCTCTTGGTCCACGGAGTGTCTTATGTGTTGTTGTTGTTGTAACATCTGCATATGGAATTGGGCTTGGGTGTGCACCACCGGCTACAAGACCTGCAATATGTGCCATATCTACCATAAGTAATGCGCCAACTTCATCACAGATTTCTCTGAACTTCTTGAAGTCGATTGTTCTTGCATAAGCAGAAGCTCCTGCAATAATCATCTTAGGCTTGCATTCCTTGGCGATTCTTAATACTTCATCATAATCAATAAATCCGTCTGCTGTAACACCATAAGGAACGATGTTAAAGTATTTTCCAGAAATATTAACTGGTGAACCATGTGATAAATGTCCACCACAGTCAAGGCTCATACCCATAACTGTATCTCCAGGATTAACAAGTGCAAAGAATACAGCTAAGTTAGCCTGTGCTCCTGAATGTGGCTGTACATTTGCATATTCACAGCCAAAAAGCTTCTTGGCTCTTTCAATTGCAAGTGTCTCAACAACATCGACATACTCACAGCCGCCGTAATATCTCTTTCCAGGATATCCTTCTGCATACTTATTAGTAAGAGGGCTTCCCATAGCAGCCATAACTGCCTTACTTACAAGGTTCTCAGAAGCGATAAGCTCGATGTGGCTTCTCTGTCTTCCAAGTTCATCATCCATAGCCTTAGCAAGGTCTGGATCATAGTTTAATACTTCATCAAATGAATACATATAACTTCCTCCCATTATACTTTAGTGAAACAAAGCGTCCCTAATTACTTATGATATAATTAAATTACGAATTAGTCAATTTAAAGTTATGAATTCCTGCTTTTTTTAATATTTGTTTCTGTATATCGACTGCAACTCCATATCCCTGCTCCTCAAGTTCATATGTTGATTGTTCAAGTGCCATCTCAAATTTTTCAACCATACTTAAAAAATGCTGCGTTGCTATTCCTTTTCCAAGACCAAGTTTCTTTGCCTCATTCTCAAACGACTTCTGATTTATATTCCTTATATCATATTCGCCATCTATGTTAAGCGACATTTTCTCTGTGCTGCTGTCATATATAACAGTACTTAATAAATCATATGCCGGAGCTAATCTTATTCCTTTTAAATCCTCACTATATAAAAGAGCAATATTTTTAACATGATTATCTGTATTACCTATAAGATAATTAAATATACATAAATCCCATAGCCTTATCTGATCTTCAATTGGATTGCTTGAATAATTTTTTATTAGTTCAAATGCATCTGCTAAATAATCTTTCCCGTTTTTCTCGTATTTTTGTGACGCCGTAATTCCAAGTGCCTGTGCAAAATCCTCCTGATGAAGTCTTAATGGAACTTTCTTCCCCATTAATTCTTTGGATGTATCTAAAATCTTTCTGTCATATCTTTCAGTTGCAAATAAAAAATCATTTTCTTTATCATTAAGATTAATAATAAAACTATCTGGTGTCCTAATTCCTAGTTTTCTTGCTGTCAGCAAACATAACTGTTCATTAGCAACAATCTTTTTTAACCTTACATGGCTCTGCTTTAATATATGTGTACTTGGTGCCAGTCCCGCTGGCTGATACCATTCATTATTATTCCTGTCATAATATAATCCGGTCTTTCCTGATGCCCCAGCCAATGATAAATGTGATTTAATAACCAGTTCCGCTGACTTAGTTGCACCTTCTCTTGCAAATTCCAGCAATTCTTCATGTGATAATAATCTGTAAGAAGATTCTGTTATATTCATATCACATTCTACTATTCTTATTGCTCCCAGACACTCGCTTCCTAATTCTGAAAGAACTGATATATAATCATTTTCATCAACATGAAGCCAACCCGCAACACACCTTCTTGTATATCCTTCTGGTAAAAGACTTTCAAAAAAGCATCGTGTTCTTTCTGGTGAAAAGCTTCTTTCATCAAGCGGTAAACTGATTGATATTGCTCTTGAAGATTTATCTTCTATATATTCCTCTGAATATGAAAATACAGCATCGTCAGAATTATGCCCTGTAATACTGCCAACATTAATCATATTTCCATTACATTCAATATATACCTCTAAATTTCTCATTATCTCCCCCTTACATTAATATTAATATCAAGTCCCAGAATTGAAATTAACTGCATTACTTTGCCAATCTCAACAGTTGTTTTACCTCTTTCTACATCTGATATAAAACTTACACTAAGACCAGTATATTCTGACAAAAATGCCTGCGTATACTTTAATTCTTTTCTCCTGTTCCTGATTATATTTCCAAGCCCCTCAGAATCAGTTATTTTCATAATATTCACCTCAACGCAAAAAACAAGCCGTACGGCTTTATTATACATATTTTCTCACAAATAAAGCCGAGCGGCTTTGTTTTGATAAAAGCATTATAATATAAGCCGTACGGCTTAGTCAATTTTCTTTTGTTACATAATTTCATTTTCTTGTAACAAAATAATATCCTGCGATTATTAATTTATATTGTGCCTTATGGGTATAGTATATATTTATCCAATCAGAACTTTTTGCCTTCAAACAAAAAACGAACCCACCCGAAGATGAGTCCGTTTCATAGTCTTAAACCGGCAGATTCTTCATACTCTCAAGACTTATAACAAGTGTTGATGTATTATGAAGAAGTGCTGAAGTTGTAGGCTGTATGACGCCCGTTACACCAAGTGCAATAAGTGCGGAATTGAATCCGACAATCACACGGTAATTTCTGTTAATCTTCTTAATCAGACTGTCACTTAATTTCTTAAGCATAAGTATCTGGTTAAGATCATCTGCGCCGACAGTGATATCTGCAATCTCTCTTGCAATCTCAGCACCATCACTTATGGCAATACCTACATCTGCTGCTGAAAGCGCCGGTGAGTCATTAATTCCATCACCAATCATAATTACCTTTCGTCTGGCTGCCCGCTCTTTCTCTACGAACTTAGCCTTGTCTTCTGGAAGAACTTCTGAATAATATTCAGTAACTCCAACCTTTCTGGCAATAGAGGCGGCTGTTCTTTCACTGTCTCCGGTCATCATGACAACCTTTGATATTCCAGCCTTCTTAAGCCCTTCAATAACCTCCGGTGCTTCTTCTCTTAATGGATCAATTATGCATATAACTGCTGCAAGCTGACCGTTAATTGCCATATAAAGATGTGAGCAGTCATCTGGAAGACTGTCAAATAACCCCTGCTTTCCTGCTGGAATTACACATGCTTCATCCTCAAATACAAAGTGATGGCTTCCTATGATAACCTTGCTTGTATTAATAAATGTTGATATTCCATGTGCAACAATATATTCAACCTTAGAATGCATCTCTTCGTGCATAAGGTTTCTTCTGCCAGCTTCATTAACAACAGCCTTAGCCATTGAATGTGGAAAATGCTCCTCTAGACACGCAGCTATTCTTAACAGCTCATCTTCCGGCATTCCGTTAAATGAATATACCCTGCTTACTGTTGGCTTAGCCTTTGTAAGTGTACCTGTCTTATCAAATACGATAGTATCCGCTTCAGCAATTGCCTCTAAGAACTTACCGCCCTTGACTGTTGCACTCGCCTGACTTGCCTGTCTTATTGCTGCAAGTACCGTAATAGGCATAGCAAGCTTCAATGCACATGAGAAATCAACCATAAGTATTGACAATGCCTTAGTAGTATTTCGTGTTAACAGATATGTAAGTGCAGTTCCGCCAAGTGAATAAGGTACAAGCTTATCTGCAAGATGCTCTGCTTTTGACTCAAGACCTGATTTTAACTTCTCAGATTCTTCAATCATCCTGACAATCTTGTCATATTTGCTTGAGCCTCCGGCACGCTTAACTCTGAATACTATCTCGCCCTCTTCTACTACAGTTCCTGCAAATACAGAAGTTCCCTCACCTCTTCTTACTGGCTCAGATTCTCCTGTAAGTGAAGCCTGATTAACCATAGCCTCACCACTGATAACAGTTCCATCAAATGGGATTACATTACCCATCCGGATTATTACATTATCTCCGTCCTTAACATCTTTCACAGATACCTGTACTTCTGCATCATCTGTCTTTAACCAGACCTTATTAACGTTAAGTGACATCGTTCTTGCAAGGTCGTCAACCGACTTCTTGTGTGTCCAGTCCTCTATTATCTCACCTATACCAAGAAGAAACATTACTGAACCAGCTGTATTAAAGTCTCTTCTTAAGATAGAAACTCCTATTGCAGTTGCATCAAGAACTGGCACTTCAAGTTTTCTTGCAAGCAATGTCCTGATTCCTTTATAAATGTACTTCATTGAAGATACCGTTGTTAATACCGCACATACCGGTGCCGGAATAAACAATTTCTTAGTCATTCTCCACAACACCTGATCTGCCAGCTTTTCAGTATAATGAGAATTGATTGCTCTTCCTGATGTTGCAAGAACATCTTCAGGAACCTCTACATTGCTGTATCTGAACTTAGCAATAGCTTCAATCACAGTCTTTCTTGAACATCTGTACTCAACAACTGCATCAGCAGTTCTCTCATACACTTTGGCATTCGTGACGCCCTGCAGATTCTTAAGATAATACTGCAAGGTATCTGCCTGTATAAAAGTCATGCCAGAAGCATCCATGTGAACACGGATTCTTCCGGGCACATCATGCTTTATTGTGAATTTCATACTCTATTACGCTTCCTCATCTTCATCTACTGAATCAAGTACAACTTCTTCTGTGTTATACTTTGTCTCATTGATTGTCTTAGCATCAGCATATATATCCTCACAGTTTTCCTGAACAGTTGTAGCTGTCTTCATTATACATGATTTAGCTCTTAAAACTGCTGCTGTACAGTTAGTGTAAAGCTTCTTTGCGTCCTTGCTTGTAAGAATCTTAATTCCAGCTGTTCCAAATAATACACCTGCTGCAAAAAGTCCTGGTTTCTTTAAGTTATTAATTTTCATACTGTGCTCCTCTCTGTCCATATTGGACAATAAATGTTTCTTAAGTTTGACGGTTATTATATTACACATTATGTAACATTTCTACATAAATCCACTTATTGAGAAATCTTCTCAATATAGCAAAAGGAGAGATGAAACAGTTTCATCTCTCCCTTATTAGTAAATATTATTTATTAACTGAAACTGCCTTTTTCCTGTCAACTACACTTGTTATCTTCTGATTCTTAATGTATCCGCAGGCTTCTAGCCCTGACTCAATAATTTTACTCCATTTGCTTTCTGATAAATTAATTGACGAATCATCGTTTAATCTTACAGTATAACCGCCATTATCATTCTCATCACAAGTTATTCTGTACATATTCTTACGGTTAATTGCACCTATTTCTTCCAGTGTATTAACCATTCTATATACAGTTGCAGCCCCAATCTTAGGATCCTTTTTTACTGCCTTGTAATAAATCTCTTTACAGCTTGAGCAGTCCTCTTCAAGAATTACATCAAGAAGCATAAGCCTCTGTTTAGTTATCCTGCAACCCTGCTGCTTGAGACGAGAAATAATAATGTCTTTGTCTTTATCAGGATTTCTGACCACCCGTTACCTCCTTTTAATGGCAGTGGCCTTTGCATTTACCGCAGTCGCCACCACATGTGAACGATTTACCGTTTTTCTTGTCGTGTACCATACTGCGTACAATAAGCGCAACTATAATCACCAATATAACTCCTACTATAATTGTTCCCAGCATAATTACACCTCCGATAATATATCATTTAATTACTTTGTTGCATTTAAAAGCTTCTTAGAATCAACCTTTAACGTCTTACTTTCCTTATATGGTCTGAATAACAGATAGATGAAACCAACAATTATAAGAATTGCGATTACTGTGAATACATTAAATGCTGTGTCGCCAGTAATAAGACCAGCAATCTGGTTAATTACAAGACCTACAAGGTAAGCATATCCACACTGGTATCCGATTGCAATCCAGAACCACTTAGTGTTGTTCATCTCTCTCTTGATAGCACCCATTGCTGCGAAGCAAGGAGCACAGAGAAGATTAAATGCAAGGAATGCATATCCGCTTACTACTGTAAATGTAGCTGCCATGTTAGCATATACTGTTCCCTCACCTGCTGAGTAAAGGATACCCATTGTACCAACGATATTCTCCTTAGCAACAAGACCAGTAATAGAAGCAACAGTTGCCTGCCAGTTACCAAATCCTAAAGGAGCAAATATCCATGCGATTGCCTTACCAATTCTGCCAAGAATAGAGAAGTCAATCTGATCATCTGCAAGCATTGTAAATGTTCCATCAACAAATCCGAAGTATGTTGTGAACCAGATAATGATTGTTGAAAGTGTGATAATTGTTCCGGCCTTCTTGATGAATGACCATCCACGCTCCCACATGCTTCTTAATACTGTACCAACTGTTGGAAGATGGTATGCTGGAAGCTCCATAACGAATGGTGCCGGATCTCCAACGAATAACTTTGTCTTCTTTAAGATGATACCTGAGCAGATAATTGAGAATATTCCAAGGAAATATGCTGATGGAGCAACCCATGGAGCACCATCAAAGATAGCTCCGGCAACCATTGCTATGAATGGAAGCTTAGCTCCACAAGGAATAAATGTTGTTGTCATAATTGTCATCTTACGGTCTCTGTCGTTCTCAATTGTACGTGAAGCCATGATACCAGGAACACCACAACCTGAACCGATAAGCATTGGAATGAATGACTTACCTGAAAGACCGAACTTACGGAAAATTCTATCCATAATGAATGCTATACGTGCCATATAACCGCAAGACTCAAGGAATGCAAGGAATATGAATAATACAAGCATCTGTGGAACGAAGCCAAGTACTGCACCAACACCGGCTACAATACCATCAAGGATAAGACCCTTTAACCAGTCTACACAACCGATTGCATCAAGTCCTGACTCAAGAAGCACTGGGATACCAGGAACCCATACACCATAATTAGCAGGATCTGGAGCTGCACCATCATTGTCTATACACTGTTTTATAGCTTCCTTAACACCGGCTGCATCTGTTGTCTCTGTTGTTACACTAAGATTTTCCTCATCTTCTACATCATAATCTAATGTAAGATTAGCTGGAACTGTGTTTTCAAGTTTCTTTAATGCTGCTACTGCTGCATCTGAATCATAATCATCAGCTTCTGTATCAATAGCATCTGCATACTCTTCACCTTTATCACCAAGGCTGTCGATATATGCCCCGATGATTGCATCTGAATCACCATACTCATCAGCTACTTCTTCGTAAGCTGAAGTGCCAATTCCGAAGAGATGCCAGCCATCACCGAACACACCATCGTTAGCCCAGTCTGTTGCCCATGTACCAACTGTTGTAACTGATACATAGTATACGATGAACATTACAACTGCAAATATTGGAAGTGCTAAGAATCTGTTAGTAACTATTCTATCAATCTTATCTGATGTAGAAAGCTTCTTCTCAGACTTCTTTGCAAAACATCCACTGATAATTGAAGATATATATGTATATCTTTCATTAGTGATAATACTTTCTGTATCATCATCAAATTCTTTCTCAAGAGTCTCAATCTCAGCTGAAACATCTGGAACATTCTTCATAAGAACTTTAATCTTATCATCCTTCTCAAGAAGCTTGATAGCAAAGAATCTCTTCTGTTCTTCAACAATATCAAGACCAAGTTTATCTTCTACCGCTGATATTGCTGCCTCAACCTTATCGTCAAACTTGTGAGCGATTGTATTAAGCTTCTTGCTCTCTGCAAGCTTAACAGCCTTTTCTGCTGCTTCCTTAATACCAGTTCCCTTAAGTGCTGATATCTCAACAGCTTCACAGCCAAGGTTCTTTCCTAACTTGGCAAGATCAACCTTATCCCCGTTCTTTTCCATGATATCAACCATGTTAACAGCCATGATAACCGGAATACCCAGTTCCATAATCTGTGTTGAAAGATAAAGGTTTCTTTCAATGTTAGTACCATCAACAATATTGATGATTGCATCAGGTCTTTCGTTAATAAGATAATTTCTTGCTACTACCTCCTCAAGGGTATAAGGAGAAAGTGAATAAATACCAGGTAAATCCATGATAGTGACATCTTTATGTCCCTTTAATTTACCTTCCTTTTTCTCAACTGTAACACCCGGCCAGTTACCAACGAACTGATTAGAACCGGTCAAAGCATTAAACAATGTTGTTTTACCGCAGTTTGGATTACCTGCTAATGCAATTTTAATTGACATTTGACTACCTCATTTCTTTTATATAAATGCTTATGCATTTGCTAACAAACATTCGACCACTCTTACATTAATTAGATTCTACTAACCTTTGTGTAAAAAAAATCAGCCGACTTCTATCATCTCGGCATCGGCTTTACGAAGCGATAATTCATAGCCTCTTACTGTAACCTCTACAGGATCTCCCAAAGGTGCTACCTTTCTTACATAGACTTCAACTCCCTTAGTAATTCCCATATCCATAATTCTTCTCTTAACCGGACCATCACCATTTAACCTGGTAACTTTAACAGTCTGGCCTACAGATACATCTCTTAAAGTCATAGTTTATCTCCTTCTTATTTTAGTTTTATATAAGAACTGGCATATTCAGTCCTTTATACCATAATTTTATTAGCCATATCTTTTCCTATGGCAACTCTTGATTCCTTAATGTTAACAATGACATTACCGCCAGCTTTAGAAACAACTGTTACCACTGCTCCCGGAACGAATCCAAGATTCTCAAGAAAACGTCTTATTTCCTCCTTTCCACCAATCCGCTGGATTGTGTATGGAGTTCCTTCATCAATCATAGTTAATGGCATAAGCTCATCTCCTCTTTTTAGCATATTGATAATGTTTTTCATTACCACCTTGGTTAGTATATTCTAATGGTCATTAGATGTCAACAACTTTTGTTATATTTTTATAATATTTTTTAGAACAGATTAACCCCTGATTGATATAACCAACCAGGGGCAAAATGTGCAATCTTTTCAATATATTACAGGCAATAAATAATTATGCTAACGCTGCCCCAAGTTTTTTGCAGTTTTCAACAGCATCATCATCTGGTGCTTCCTGACAGATTACGCTGTCTGTTGCAAGAACAGCACCTGCAGCCTTGCTTCTTTCTTCCCAGTCAGCCATCCATTCGCCGCTTCCCCATCCATATGAACCGAAAAGTGCAATTTTCTTTCCGCTAAGGCTTCCTTCTACCTCTGTGAACATTGGTTCAAACTCTGATTCCTCTAGATTCTCTGCTCCCATTGCCGGGCATCCGAATGCGATTCCATCATATTCAGCAACCTTTCCTGAATTAAAATCATTTGCCACAAGTACATCAACCTCTGCTCCGGCTCCTTTAGCACCTTCTGCAACTGCGTTAGCCATTGTCTCTGTATTACCTGTTCCACTCCAATAAACTACTGCTACTTTACTCATTATCCAATCTCTCCTTTTTTACTTTTTATATGCTTAAACCGTTAATGCAGATATGCTCCTGCCACGGTCAAAGACTCTTAAATATACTTCTGTGCATTTTCTGTAACGTGCAAACATCTTCTGGCTGAATGCCTCATCACAATACACCTTCCATACCCCACAACATTTGTAATTGCAGCCCTTTTGTCTTATAAACTGGATTACATCTTCCACAGGGTAACTTAAGAACAGCCCTATTTCATGTGGAAAGCATGTGTTCTCCCCCACTCTCTGTTTAAGATGCTTGATGCTTGCTCCCACTTTATAATCTGTATATCCAAATGTTTTCAGTACATTTTGTACTGCTGGCTGTGACAAATCCTTCTCTAATCTGTGAGGTCTGAACACATATAAAAGTGCACTCTTTTCATTTCTCTTTAAAAATGTAACATACACGCCTTTGGCGTTAAGTTTTCTGTTTACACTTGCAAGCTCTTTCCTAAAATCAGATATATTATCATATCTGTAATTAAAAAGGTTGCCCGTCTTTAATCCGGCAAGCGTCGGAGAACACTCTTTTATAACTTCCCGCTCAATTCTTCCCAATACATCTGTACAGACCATTTTTCTTTTCCTTCCATATTGCACTTTATCCTCTTCTTTATCAGCATGCCCTGCTTTCGCTTAAATATGTTTCTAAAACACTTGTAAGCGATGCCGCACTGCTTGAATGTGTTCTTACTATATTTACATCATTCTTCTTAGCCTCTGTAACAGCTGATAAAACCATCTTATGAGAAACCGTATTAGTAAACAGTATCATAAGATCGGGTGTTCCAATCTGCTTGGAAAATCCACTTTTTTCCTTAACAAATACCTTCGCCTTGCAGCCGTGTTTCTTACATATCTGCTGATACTGGCGTTCCATACATTCATTTCCACCAATAATAACTACGCTCATATCTCCATCCTTTCATTCACCTTACTTTTGTTAGCTTTGTCTAACTCGTATTTATAAAATAACGGATATCCTAACTGGATACCCGTTACATCAGTTAGCTTTAACTAACTATTAAAATATCATCTTTCTATATAACTGTCAATACATTTTTACAAATTATCTGTCAAATGGTGCATCGTCATCATTATTGTCAAAGTCATCAATATCCGCTTGACCATCTGAATGGTCATGACCGTCAATCATATTCTCTCTATTGACAACTCTCTTGATATCTCTCTGCTTCTCCACAAGATCTGATAACAGCTCCTTAGTAGCCTTAGGCCTCTTGATATTCTTAATCTCAAAGTCACCCATTGTCTTGTCTCCAGAGCATACTTTAATAGTTCCTACTCCGACAAGTCTCTGCATGAATGAGCGCTCCAATGAAATATCCATAATCCGATACAGTCTTACCTCATCATCTTTAATGCTGAAAAATCCTTTGCTTATAAAGAATCTGTCCTTAGATACACTGTATCTTGTAAATGACCATGGAAGTCCGAGGAAGAGAATTCTCTTCCTGTCCTTCCATAATATATCTGTGCTGACTTTATCTCTTGCCATAATATCCCCTCCAATTCTAATGGCACACTGCTGACATATTCTATGTATTACTTGAAATACTTAACACCAGATTCGAATATCTTAATATCCTGCTCACCATATATATTAATAGCAACACTGTCACCGCGTCTCTCAGAATGTGCCATCTTACCGAAGCATCTTCCGTCTGGGCTTGTGATACCTTCAATAGCCATGTATGAACCATTGATATTCCACTCTTCATCCATAGATACATTACCATCAAGGTCACAGTACTGTGTAGCAACCTGTCCGTTAGCAAAGAGCTTATCAAGCCATTCCTTAGGAGCAACAAATCTTCCTTCACCATGTGAAGCTGGGTTGCAGTATACTCCGCCAAGTTCAGCATTAGCAAGCCATGGACTTAAATTGCTGACAACCTTAGTATATACCATCTTAGATATATGACGGTTAATTGTATTAAATGTAAGTGTAGGTGACTGTGCATCCTGTCCTGTAATCTTACCATTAGGTACAAGACCAAGCTTGATAAGTGCCTGGAATCCATTACAGATACCAAGTGCAAGACCATCTCTCTCATTAAGTAGCTTCTCAACTGCTTCCTTCATCTTGGCATTACGGAATGCTGTCGCAAAGAACTTGGCAGAACCATCTGGTTCATCACCTGCTGAGAATCCACCAGGGAACATAATAATCTGTGCCTGGTTAATAGCCTTCTCAAATTCATCTACAGACTCTCTGATACTCTCAGCATCAAGGTTCTTGAATACCTTAACGATTGTATCAGCACCGGCTCTTTCAAATGCCTTGGCACTATCGTACTCACAGTTAGTTCCTGGGAATACCGGGATAAATACTGTTGGCTTGGCAACCTTATTCTTGCATACATGTACGCTTGGTGCTTCATATAACTTGCTTTCAACCGGTGTAGTTTCCTTAGAAGCCTTAGTTGGGAATACACCCTCAAGGGTATCAGCCCATACGCTTAATGCTTCTTCTACATTAATTGAAACTTCCTTGTATGTGAACTTACCATTATCCTTAACAGTACCAACCTTAGTATAAGCTGTAGTAATCTCACTAAGCTTGTCCGCTGGAACTTCTGCAACGATACAGCCATAAGCTGGCGCAAAGAGGTCATCTTCCTTAACGTCTGCGCTGATCTCAAAACCTAACTTATTACCAAATGCCATCTTGCTGAGTGCTGGCACAAGTCCGTTAGCATCAAGAACATATGCAGATACTATTGCCTTCTTCTGGATAAGCTCATGTATTGCACTGTAGAGTGCCTTAACCTGTTCGAAATCTGGAAGATCATACTGATTCTTCTTAATATCAAATCTGACTAATACATCACCATCATTCTTAAGTTCAGGAGTAATAATATCTCCTTCCTTAGCTACATCAATAGCAAATGAGCAGAGTGTTGGTGGAACATCAATATGTTCAAATGTTCCTGACATACTGTCCTTACCACCGATTGATGGAAGTCCGAATCCCATCTGTGCTTCATATGCACCAAGAAGTGCAGCAAATGGCTGGCTCCATCTTTCTGGATCTTCTGTCATTCTTCTGAAGTATTCCTGATATGTGAATCTAATCTTACTGAAATCACCACCGGCAGCAACAATCTTAGCTACAGAATCTGTAACAGCATAGATTGCTCCATGATATGGGCTCCATGATGAAAGATATGGATCAAATCCATAAGACATCATAGTTACTGTATCGCATGAACCCTTAAGCACTGGAAGCTTTGCAACCATGCTCTGTGTCTCTGTAAGCTGATACTTACCACCATATGGCATATATACTGAACCGGCTCCGATAGAACCATCAAATCTCTCAACAAGTCCCTTCTGTGAGCATTCGTTAAGGTCTGCTAAAGTCTTTAACCACTTACCGCGTACATCTGTAACCTTAACTGGCTTAAGGTAATCGTCTTCCTGTGAAGGAATATCAACTACAACCTTAGTCTCCTGATGAGCACCATTAGTATCAAGGAATGCTCTTGAAATATTAACGATATCCTTGCCTCTCCAGTTAAGAACAAGTCTTGGTTCTTCTGTTACAACAGCTACCTCAACTGCCTCTAAGTTCTCCTCAGCAGCATACTGAAGGAATTCCTTAACATCCTTAGGATCAACTACAACAGCCATTCTCTCCTGAGACTCTGATATAGCAAGCTCTGTTCCATCAAGACCTTCATACTTCTTAGGAACTTTATCAAGATCTACCTTAAGACCTGCTGCAAGCTCACCAATTGCAACGGATACACCGCCTGCACCAAAGTCATTACATTTCTTAATAAGCTTAGTAACCTCTGGTCTTCTGAAGAGTCTCTGCATCTTACGCTCTGTAGGAGCATTACCCTTCTGAACCTCAGCACCACAATCCTCAATAGACTTCTCTGTATGAACCTTAGATGAACCTGTAGCTCCGCCACATCCATCTCGTCCTGTTCTTCCACCAAGAAGAATAATGATATCTCCCGGGTCAGAATTCTCTCTCTTAACTGCACTTCTTGGAGCAGCAGCTATAACTGCACCAATCTCCATTCTCTTGGCAACATAATCAGGATGGTAGATTTCCTTAACATATCCTGTAGCAAGTCCGATCTGGTTACCATATGAGCTGTATCCGTGAGCTGCACCTGTGACAAGCTTTCTCTGTGGAAGCTTTCCATGAATTGTCTCTGATACCGGAACAGTAGGATCTGCTGCACCTGTAATTCTCATTGCCTGATATACATATGTACGTCCTGACAATGGATCTCTTATAGCACCACCAAGACAAGTTGCTGCGCCACCAAATGGCTCAATCTCTGTTGGATGGTTATGTGTCTCGTTCTTAAAGTTAACAAGCCATTCCTCTGTCTTTCCATCAATCTCAACCGGAACAACAATTGAGCAGGCATTAATCTCATCAGATTCTTCCTGATCAGCTAACTTACCCTCAGCCTTTAACTTCTTAGCCCCCATAAGTGCAAGGTCCATAAGGCATACGAACTTGTCCTTACGGTCCTTATATATTTCTGCTCTGTCTGAAAGATACTTGTTATATGTAGCTTCCATAGGGGCTTTATAGAATCCGTCCTTAAACTTAACATCTGTAAGCTCTGTTGCAAATGTTGTGTGACGGCAATGATCTGACCAGTATGTATCAAGTACTCTGATTTCAGTCATAGAAGGATCACGCTTCTCAACACTAGCAAAATGCTCCTGAATGAACTTAAAATCCTTAAATGTCATGGCAAGTCCTAAAGAATCATATAATTCCTTTAACTTATCCTCTGGCATATCCTTGAATCCGTCAAAATAAATAACATCAGCAGGAGTCTTGAACTCAGTAACTAAAGTTTCTGGAATATCCTCTGCTGCCTGTCTTGAATCAACAGGGTTAATGCAGTGTTCCTTAATCCTGTTCTTCTCCTCATCAGTAACAGTTCCTGTCAATACATAAGTTACAGCAGTCTTGATAACTGGTGTCTCATTCTCATTAAAGAACTTAACACACTGTTCTGCAGAATCAGCTCTCTGGTCGAACTGTCCTGGAAGATACTCTACAGAGAACACGAAATCGTCCTTTCCTGCTGGAAATGTTCCCTCATAAACATCATCTACCGGTGGCTCAGAAAAAACAGTAGTAAGTGCTTTCTTATATGTTTCTTCTGAAAGATTCTCAATATCATAACGGATAAGAACTCTTACATCTGTAATAGTCTTTATTCCAAGATATCCTCCTATCTCCTCAAGTAATTCTTTCGCATTAACTGCAAATGGTTTCTTTTTCTCGACAAAAACTCTCTTTACGCCGCTCATATCTTCCTCCTGAGATTAGTTATATTAATTATTAATATTTAACCATTGTATCACAATAAAACATATTTTCAAACAACTATTCATGCATTCTTCTTATTATCTTGTAAACAACCTGATTACCCATTACGGTAGGACCTGTATGTGCGAAGAAAACAATACCGTCTGTCTGTGATATTATCTCACTCTTAACAGTACCCTCGCATGGGTCAAGAATCTGTGCTATAAGCTCACCATGATATACAGGATCACCCGGCTCTTTAAGTCTCTTGTAAAATCCTGCATCATAAGTCTTGACTGCCATAAGGTCAAATTCGTTGATAACACTTGCAATATATCCACTGTGATTGTTGTACTTAAGAATACCCATTCTGGTTAAAAACCTGAGAACAGATGACACAGCCTGTCTTGCAGATTTCTCATCAATCATATCTGTGCTGTTAGTATATATTGAAAATGCATTAGTACCATTCATCTGCCAGTTATAATTAAGTGTCACTGTATCCATTGGCTTCGGCTTTCTAATAACAACGTACTGAAGTCCGAACAGATTGGCAAGACTTGCACTCTGAAATCCTGTATCCATCATCTTTACATGAGGAATAAAATCACCCGGCATATAAAAGCTTGCAAAATGTATGCCATAACTGTAACCCTTAATTCTGTCAAAAAGTGTTCCTGCTATCTGCTTGGTTGTATCTCCATTAACATCCCCAGGAAAAGCTCTGTTAATATCAGAATTATCTGTAGGCCAGAATCTCTTTCCAACATTCATGGAAAATCTGTTAACAGATGGGATAACAAGAATCTCATGATTGTGCGATATTGCACCATGAGCCTCAAGCTCTTTAAGTGCCTTAACAAGCTGCGAACATATATACAGCTGCTGTATCTCATTACCTCTTAATGCACCAACAATACATGCCGACTTCTCACCACCGCCGAATCTGTAGCCTTCTATCTGATAATCTTCTCTATATATACCCTTTAACGAATAAATAATCTCTTTCTTCATTATCTGCCACCATAAACTCTTGCTATAAGAGCCCCCTTATGTACTACCGGATTCTCTCTTAATGTAAATATAATTCCATCTGTAGGCGATTCAATTCTCTGGATTATTCTTCCCTCAATAGGTTCGATAATATCTCCTATATGCGTTCCAATTCCAATCCTTCCCATAGAATCAACTGCTGATACGAATATTCCGCTTTCCTTAGCAGTAAGAAATGTAACCTCACCCTCTGTAGAGATAATAGGTTCATTCACTTCTTTCGGCTCATCATCCCATATCCCCATATGAGACATAAGGTTAAATATACCATCAACAATATCCCTGCAATACTTTGGCGTAATTCTGTTTCCAACACCCATCTCCGTAACAAGAGTAGGCACACCAAGATGATTAAGACTATAAGCAAGAGTTGCATCAAGCACAGTAATAGACGAATATATCCACACAAATTGTGCATTCATCATCTTCGCATAAGGAAGAAGCTTTTCCTGCGTATCATCATTAATCCTTACCTGTGGCATCTCATTTACAAATATATTGCTTGAATGGATATCAATACACAGATCACTTCCAATAATATCTTCAATAATACCTGCTGCCACATATTCAGCCATCGCTCCATTGTTATCGCCAGGGAAAACCCTGTTCATATCAAGGTCAAACATAGGAATTCCTCTTGAACCTGTATCAAGTCCAAGAGGATTAATATCTGGATAAATATCTACAATTCCTTTAAGCTTATTCTTCTCTCTTTCAATCCTTCTGATAACCTCATAGCAGATATACTGTCCGTCAAGTTCATCCCCATGAGTGCCTGTAACTATAGAAATCCTTGGCATATCAATGCCGTTTTCTTCATTCGTAAGTCTGTTCTTTCTTACTACCAGCCTTTCATGCACCGGCAATTCCACCGAAACAACTTCTTCTATCATAATACTCTCCCTGTAATATACTTATTCATCATAATCCCTAAGAATAATCGTGCTTGGCGTCTTCTTAACAATAATATGTGAAAATACAGAACTTGGCATGTAAGTCTTATCATCCATATATACCCTGCTTCCCGGATACATATGATTCTTTACTTTAACAACTGCTCTCTCTGAATCTCTTATAAGATTGTATAATGCCTTGCTCTTTTCTTCAAGCTTGGCTTTCTGAGCCATCTTTACAATCTTTGACTGGGTAACTCTCAATGCCATTTTACTATCATACTTTTCAGGCATGTTCTGTTTAATCATCTCAAACTTCTTATTAGCCATTTCAAAAGTTTCAATCTGTCCGTCTACTTCCTTAAGTTCCATAATAAGTTCTGCATATTCTTTTCTGATTTCTTTGGTCGAACCAACCCTCAACAAAGTCTTTACATTGCTTTCATGTCCACATGATGTAGTACTGATTCCCATAACACCAGTTACATCACCACCTATAATAGAACCTATGGGTCCCTCAACATATACCCTGCCATATGTAAGCACCCTGCAGTTAAGAATATAATTACACTGTAAGTCTCCTTTGGTAATAACCTCTGTATTCTCAAAAAATCTGCCTGATATATTTCCCCCTGCCTCGATTTTTCCTGAATTCTTAGTATTAACACCATCCTTTAATACAATATCTTTCCCAGCAATAAGTGTTGCTCCCTCAACGAATCCTCCAACATATATACTTCCCATGGCATGAACTGTTACACCACTTCTCACACTGCCAGTAATATTAACATCCCCGTTAAAGTCAATATTCCCCATGCTCATATCTAGATTACCATTAACCTCATATACATTAACAACACTTAAATCATAGTTACAGTATTCAATCTTTCCAGATATTGCAGCATAAGTTTCTTTACCATCATCAGATGTCTTAAAGCCCTTACCATGCAGTCTTGGCTTTGGTTTTCCTGGTTTAGGCACAAGCAGCTTTCCACATACATCAAAGCCAAATTCCCCTTTAGTCGGCTCATGATATCTTGCCAGCAGATCACCCTCATTAACCTTTTCAAATCTCTTCTGATTAAAGTAATCAATAGAACCATCTTCTCTTACTGTAGGTCTGTTATTATTAATTGCATCTGTATCAAAGAAGAACTCATAATATCCATCTTTTCCTGCCTCTACCGGTTTACCAAAAGCAACTTCAACCGGCTGGTCATATATTTTTTGTGAAATCATCCATCGAATTTTTTCTTCATCTATTCCCGTCTTAATTCCATTAAGCGATAGCTTATTCATGACTTCATCATATGTATATCCTTCATCACATTTGCCAAGCCTGACTGATGCGCTCATATTATCATCTGCAATATATACATAAACCTCATGTAACTCGATATCATCTATATCAGCTGTTTCATTAACTATTTCTGTATTGCTCATGCTGTTCCCCCTTTCCGAAGGTCTTATCCATTCATTATCAAAACACTGTACTGTAATAGCTGCATCTTAACATCCATACTTAAGCAGCCCATCCAGATTACTTCCCCTCTCAAGTGCAAGTCTTATCTTCTCCATCTCTTTAAAGGTATATCTTGGATCAGCATATAAAGAAACATCTACACCGCTTGTAAGTCCCATAAGAATTTCCTGTGACTGCAATTCATTAAGTGCAGGCTTCTCGTCATTCCATTTATCAGAAATTCTGTGTCTTGCCTCTTTCATGCTTACCGCATCAATAAACGGATCTGCATATTCAGAAACATCTATTCCTTCTTCAAGCCCAAGTCTTATCTGCTTCATCTGTCCTGATGAAAATCCAACCATGTTATATGGAGTAACATCAATCCCTTCCTCAAGTCCAAGTCTAATCTGTTCCATCTGTTTTCCATTGTATTCATGAAGCAGATACTTAGTTATATCAACACAATTGTGTATTCCCAGTCTTATCTCATTGAGCTGATATTCATCATAATTATCCTCAACAAAAAATGTAAGGTCAATCTCTTCTTTTTTTGCAAGTCTTATCTGTCTTAATACCTCTCCTGAATAACCAAGCTTTGCATACCTGGTCAGATCATAATTAAGCTCTGATGCAAGCCTTATCTCTCTCATAACAGAATGACTGAACTTAGGATTACATATATCATCCATATTCATTCCGCTACGCACAGCCTGCTTCAGTTCTTCCATCTGCATATAATCATACTGTGCATCTGCAAATCTGCTTACATCAATTTTTTCTTCCAGACCAAGTCTTAATGCTTTCATCTGGGCAGCGTTAAATTCCTCTTTACAATACACACTCACATCAACGCCATTCTCAATTCCTCTGATAATCTCAATAGTCTGTAATTCATCAAATCCCAGAGACTGCCAGACCTGCTTGTCTACAGTTTTGTTTTCTATATTCTTATTAATCTCTTCCACGTTCTGCATAAGCCCATCTCCCATAATCAAAACAAATCATCATATATCCGGACCCTAATAATATCTGTCTAAATTCTATCACACATACAGTCCGACTACAAGTTCTAACATTGTACATTTTTTATCAATGCTCTACATATCCTGTTCCGTCCAGAAATCCTTAATACATTTATAAGCATTACCCAGACTGACTGGAAATATCCTGTTCCACTCCCTAGGATACATACGCTCATATTCACCAGTCATAAATCTGTCATCCAGAAGTGCAATAACTCCCTTATCCGTATCCGTCCTTATAACCCTTCCTGCTGCCTGAAGCACCTTATTCATTCCCGGAATAACATAAGCATACGAATATCCATTTTTGCCAAATTCATCAAAATAATCCCTTAAAATGTTGCGCTCCCTGCACACCATCGGAATCCCCGTTCCGACAATGACAGCTCCAATAAGGCTCTCATCCTTTAAGTCAATGCCTTCGGAAAATATTCCTCCAAGCACACAGAAGCCTGCAAGCGAAGCCCCTTCTGGAAGTTCCTCGTAAAATGCTGATAAGAATTTTTCCTTGTCAGCCTCCTTCATAAACCTTCCCTGCACAAGCACATTTACACAGCTTTCTGGTAAAAATGTATCTTCTCCACCACATTCAGTGACATTAACACCACTTTTCCACCTGAAGCACTCAAGAACACTCTCCATGTAAGAATATGACGGAAAGAACACCATATATCTGCCGCTTCTGCCAGAAATCATATGCATAATATAATCATGTACCTTGGCATATTCCCTTGCATTTCTTCTTGTATAACGGCTTGTCACATCAGTAGCCACGACAATTCTCTTATTATCAGGTTCAAAAGAAGAGTGTGCATACACCGCTCTTTCTGATACATCACCTGAAAGCATCTCCTTAAAATAATTGACCGGAAGCAACGTTGCCGAGAAGAATACCGTGCTTCTGCCCTGTGAAAGTCTCTCACTTATGTTGCCAGACGGGTCAACACAGTACAGATGTACAAGAAAGTTTCCATCATTATCATGCTCATTATAATAGACATATTTTTCATCAGCACAGTCATACATATTAAGAAAATGTCTCACTGCAAAGAAAAACTCGAGCAGCTCATTAGTCACAGGCTCACCCTTATGCCTTTCCATAAACTTCTGCATAAGTCCCATGACACGCTCAAGGCTGGCTGGAAATGTTCCAAGGCCACTCACAACCATGAATGTATCGCACTGTCTTTTATATTCGAGCAACTGCTTGTTACATCTGTCAAGTGCGCCTGCAAGCCGTTTGTCCATCTCTTTGACAAGCTTCTTAGCCGCAAGAAAATCTTCTTTTTTCAACACTGCGCTGTACATTTCTCTTGCTCTGTCCACAAGGTTATGTGCTTCGTCCACAAGAAACACATAATCACCCTTCGCACCATTGCCAAAATACCTCTTAAGCGACGCATCCGGGTCAAATACATAATTATAATCACATATAATTCCATCACACCAGTACGAAACATCAAGCGACATCTCAAACGGGCAGACATTATGTCTGTTGGCATATTCCATGACATTATCTCTTCCGATAACCATCTGGCTCGTTATAATGTCGTACACAGCATCATTAATCCTGTCAAAATGCCCCTTGGCATAAGGACATGCCACGGGGTTGCAGTTTCGCTCATCAAGTGGACATATTTTGTCCTTCGCTGTAAGAGTAACAGTTCTCATATGAAGCCCGTTATCTCTTAATATAGCATAAGTATCCTCCGCAACAGTTCTCGTTATTGTCTTTGACGTCAGGTAAAATATCTTGTCTGACATCTGCTGTCCTAACGCCTGCACAGCCGGGAACACAGTAGACAACGTCTTTCCGACACCTGTAGGTGCCTGAATATATAGATTGGTATTATCTTCAATAGCCCTGTATACACTCACGCACAGATTCTTCTGCCCCTCCCTGTATTCATAAGGGAACTTAAGTTCTCTGATTGATTCCGTCCTTTTATGCCTCTCATCAAATGTATAATCAGTCCATCTCTTAAAGCCTGTAATCAGCTTATTAAACCACTCTTCAATTCTTTCAAATGTATATTCTTCCAGAAACTTGTTGATTGTCTCAGGCTCAGGAGTAACGTAAGTCATCTGGATTCCAATCTTTGACAGCTTCTTCTGGCTTGCATATATATAACCATATACCAGTGCCTGGGCTTTATGCACATAGACCGGTTCTTTCAGCAGAGAAACATCTGTCTGCATAGTCTTTATCTCATCAATTATTGCATCGCTCTCCGGCTCTTTATTGCCATCCTCGTCATAATTAATATCTGCAATAATACCGTCAGCCCTGCCTTCAACCTGTAATACATACTCAATCCCTAAGTCAGATACAAGCGGTATCTCAATCTTTAAAGGCACTTCCGCATGATACATAGTTCCCATGCTGTGCTGGATTTTCCTGTGAATTCTTGCCCCCTCCTGCATGATTTTCACATCATTGCTGCCTGTATTCCTGTTGTCAATATCACCTTCTGCACACATGAATTCCACAAGATTTCTTACAGATATTCGAAAGCAGTTTCCATTTACAGAGTACATACTATCTCCATTCAATAATGTTCTTCAATATCGTATATATAGGCATTGCCTGTCTTTCCGACTCTTTTAACCTGTTCCATGTAATTAAGCATTGCAAGTACACTGGCAGCAGTCTGCCTGTCAATATGCGCTGCATTTGCAAAATCCGCTGAAGTAAAGTTCTTCTCAAGTCCCTCTGGTACAAACTGCATATAATCCTGTGGACAGTCCAGTTCAACTATCTTTCTTATTCCAACAGGAATGCGGTCATAACGCACACTTCCGCGCTTCTTATCGTAACTCCAGCCATTAAGAAGCTTATATTCTTCCATATCAATCAGCAGCAATGTAACCTTAAGATTCTGATTCTTTAAAAATGCTTTAATCTTATATAGTTCAAACATCGCATCATACATAGAACATCGCTTCGGAGACTTTCTTCTAGAAGTAATGTCCCCTGTTTCCGGCTCAATCCAGCTTAAATACTTCTCATATGGCATTGGATATACAACCCTCACCTGATATTCATTCAGGAACACTGACAACTTATCCCTTAACTTGTTAAGCTGCCTCGTCTGAATCTCAATTATCCCATGCTCGTTATATATATCTGCAAAATAACCATCTATTGCAACCTCATGATTATCCTCATCGGGTTCATAATACATTTTTAATACTGCATGCAGTGTCTTTTCCGACAAAGTACCTATCCCCTTGTCATTATGGCTCTTACCGATTATCTTCTCTTTCGCCGCGTCAAAAGCCTGACTGTCTATATATTCAACTGGTTCTGCTGCAGATTTCTTTTTTGACATTGTGTACCTCGTATCAGATATATGTTATCATTGATAACAAGTATCTTACGAATACCTAAAAAAATCAAGGCATTTACCGATATAACCTATATAAATCCAATTAAGAACAGGAGAAAAACATGATATCAATAAGCATGTGCATGATTGTAAAAAATGAGCAGGACATTCTTGCAAGGTGTCTTGATTCATACGCAGGAACTTATGATGAATTGATTATTGTAGACACAGGCTCAACTGACAATACTAAAGAAATTGCCGCTCACTACACCGATAAAATATATGACTTTGAATGGATAAATGATTTTTCAGCCGCAAGAAATTTTGCATTTTCCAAAGCTGGATGTGACTACATATTCAGTGCTGACGCAGACGAAGTGCTTGATGATACCAACAACTACGCATTAAGAGAATTGAAACATATGCTTCTCCCAGAGATAGACATTGTTCAGATGTATTATGTCAATGCATCAGAATATAATTCTGTATACAATGCACACAAAGAACTCCGCCCGAAGCTTTTCAAAAGGCTCCGTCCATTCACATGGATTTCACCAATACATGAAACAGTACGGCTCACGCCAATCGTATATGACAGTGACATTGAAATTCTTCACATGCAGGCGGGCGACCATAGTAAAAGAGACTTTTCAACATATTTCAAAGCATTTGAAAAAGGTATCCACATTGAAGATTATGTAGTTACCATGCTGTGTAAAGAGCTTCTTATATCCGGTGAAGATTCCGACTTTATTGCTTTCAGGAATATATTTGAAAATGTTCTTTCCAAAGAAGGCAGAAGCAATGATTTAATGAAAGAAATCAACTGTATTCTTGCTAAGATATATATGGCAGACGGTGACACTGACGCATTCTTTAAGACCACTTTAAAAGCAGTTGCCGACAATCCTCCTGCTGAAATGTGTCTGATTCTCGGTACATTTTACATGAACCAGACAGACTATGAAGAAGCTGTGTTGTGGCTGTATAATGCTGCATTTGAGACGGAAAGCATACTTGATGTGGCAAGCAGCGGAAATAAGCCTTTATCTTTGCTTGGCAGATGCTATGAAGAACTTGCAAAGACTTCAGATGACGCATACCTGTGTGCACAGTACAAGGAAATGTCTGACGATTATTACAATCAGGCTGATAACTGGTCGCTTCCAGAAGAATAAAAAAACCTTAGTGAAACCGTCAATGATTTCACTAAGGCTTTTTTATTATTTATCATCCTCAACATCAAAGAGCTTCAACTCTTCAACATCACTCTTACCTGACTTATCGTCTCCATAGGATATCTTATCAGATGATGTATCAAGTTCTTCATAACTGTCATCTTCATCCTCGGCATATCCATCAATTACTTTTTCAGTGTATTCATCAAGGTCAACACCATCCTTTGACGCCATGTTAAACACCTTCTTCACTTTCGCAAGCTTAGTACAAAGAATAATAGTAATCACTATAAATACCGCTATTATCAGTCCAAGTATTAATACTATCATCAGCCAGAATCTGCTGTTTCCTGATGTTTTTCCATTATCAGCCTTAACATCAGCATTAGCAGTGTCAGATTTCACAACAGAATACGCCTGAATCGAGCCATCACTTACCCTGTATCTGAACCATCCCTTCTCTCCAAGAGAGCTTACTCCATAGAACAGGCAGTACTGTCTGTCAGCATCCATAAGCACCTGCACCTCTTTACCATTCATGGTAAACCTTGTAAGTGCATAACCTGCTGGCTTCTCTAACGAGTTCGTTATAGGCAGAACAACATATGTTATCTCTGGTTCTGCAACAGTATTGTATGGTGAAAATGTTTTCGCAGTCTCATCATAGATGTAGAACCCGCCTTTTCCATCTTCACTTTCAAGATACATAAGGATAAGACCTGTCTTTATGCCTTTAACCGCATTTATCTTCTGACCATTATAATCATAGTCAATCTCCTGATATCCATCTGGAATTGTGATTCCTGAATAATCCTTTACAACAGAATACTTCCTGCCATCTATCGTCACAGTTCCATCATTATTAACCGCCTGTGATGCATCTTCTGTAACAGCTTCTGTCTTTGACTCAGCCTCTGTTGTTGCTTCCTGACCATCCTCAAGTCTTGTTGTATATATTATATATTTCTTAACTGAACCATCTTCTGCAGTAACAGTAATTGTTGTTGTATTACTTCCCGGGTCCATTCTTCTTCCGCTTATGCTTATCTTGGCAGCACTGTCATTAGCGGCAGCACTTACAACAAGCTCTGTAACATCAGCATCAACAGTTGCATTGTATGTTGTCCTGTCTGGTGAAAATGCTGGTGAAAGCGTTCCCGGACTTATCTGCAGTGACTTTAATGTGTTGTCTGAGGAATAGCTGGCTGGAGCTTTTGCTGTGACCTTTCCTGATGAGGAACTGCTGACTGTTGCACGTTCACCATTAACAGATATCTTTGCATCACCTGCAACACTAAGCGTCGTTGTTCCTGCTGCAATAACTTCAAACTGCATAGATATAGATTCATTTGAGCCATATGCTGATGCATCAAGAAGTGCAAATGATACAACACCACTATTACCTGCACCTACAGGTTTTATAATTGAATTATCATATGACACTGGAACAGAGGCTGCATCAATAACATCAGATGCAGATATAGTAACCGTTACCGTTATCTTACTTCCAACTGTTCCGCTTGCTGAACTTATAGATATAGAAGCCTGTTCGTCAGCCTTAGCATAATACACAGGAATCAATGCAATGCACATAGCTAGTACACCTATAAAAGCAAGTAATTTTTTTATCTTATTCATAGTCATCCTTTCAAACAATAATTATTGATTAATGCTTCCTATTCCAAGAATATATCTCTTAACCTTTGCAAAATCAAACAAATCAAGTTCTCCGTCTCTGTTACAATCGGCCGCCTTCCAATATACTCCTGACGGGTCTGCTATACCTAATATAGATCTCTTTATCTGTGCAAAATCAAACAAATCAATCTCTCCGTCGCCATTGACATCCCCATATATAACAATCTCATATCTGCTGACCTCTTCGCCAGAAGAATTATATGTTATAAGGATATCTCCTGTACCGACTAATCCATCTTTCTCATTGCCATTCTTATTAAGTATCTTAGAATAAGCACCATTATAATTATCAATCTTATCAAGCACATCTTGGACATAACCTGATACAGTTAAACCACTTATGTATTTTTCATCCTCATCAACAGATAATGTTGTTGAAAATCCCGGATAAGCAACATCCGGTTCTGGATCCGGTTCCGGTGTTGGGTCCGGTTCTTTATCCTGCCTTACAACAGTTATAGTATAGTCCTGATTATCGCCATTATCTGCTGTAACAGTAATTGTAATATCATTACTTCCAACTGAAAGATCATGATATCCCAGTCCGCTTACATCTGCTGAAGAATCGAGTGTTGAACCCCCAACATATACTGATGAAGTCTCATAATCCACAATCAGACTATATTCTGTCGTATAGTAACTGAATGTTGGCGTTATAGAATAATCTTCAACATACAGGCTCGCAAGTCTGTTATTAGGGCTACCATTGCCTGTAGGTATCTCGCACACATTTTCAGGCATATTCTCATATACAGGTATTCTGAATATAAATGATATATTATTCTTGTTACTGTCACTATAGCCCTGTGCGCTCTTAACTGATTCACTTCTAGGTGCAAGAACATTAGTCATATACTGGTGACCTCTTCCTGTCATATCAAATTTTTCATAATAAAGAGTATTCTGACCTCTGTTTATGTAACTTTTTCCAAGATATATTGCCCCACCAACAATGGACTTCATTCTCGTATTCCATGGTCTCAATGTCTCTGAATCAGTTCTTGAAGCATACCTGAGACCATTCTGTACCGCTGTCAGTCCACCGCTTGCATAAGCTCCTATATTATAGTAATTGTAATAACCCCAGTAGCCAGACTGTGTTCCTGATATACTGCTTCCATATCCGCTGTTTCCCTGCTCCTGTAATATTCTTGAAGCAAGATGATATGGGCTTACACCTGATTTCTGCCCAGCAAGAAGCAAACCGGTTATATATGTATAATCATTACCTTCATATGATAGATTATGGCTTGAATTCTCCATAAAGGTACCATCAACCATGCTCTCAAGACCACTCTCATCCTGCAATGAACCATCAAATGAAAGATTCTCGAACATAAATATATTATCTGCATTAAGGAAATTTCTAGGATCAAGTGCATATTCAACAAGTGCAGAAGATGCCTGCACCCAGCCTCCTGAATCAAGCTGTGTGTACTCTCCTGTCTCCCAGTCATAGCACCCGTCAGCTACTGATTTCCATGATGATACAGCTGAGCCATATGTAAGGCTTCGACCAATCACATTCTGGTTATCCAGTACATCCGACCAGTCTTTCCCATTATGATCTGCCACAAACACCCAGTTAGGATATTGCGCATGAAGCTGTCTTAACCCATCCTTATAACTATCCGGGAACCCCTGTGAATCAAGGTACTCCTCGAAATCCGCATCCGGCTCATAATCATTTCTCTTATCAACAGTTATGTAACCGCCATATATATAACCTCTTTCATAACTGCCATTAAGATAAAAGCCTATGCCATACCATGTATCGCCATCATCATCAGTTGTCTCTTCATATATATCAAACTTAAATCCACCGCTTACAGTTGTAATAATACTGCTGTTTGTTGTAGGACCTTTTCTGATTCTTAAGCCTGTAACATCATAATTAACATGGCCCTGACCAATGGACTCTTCCGCCTTAGTATTAAGCACAGAAGTAACCGTAAGGCATGTCAGCACAAGCATACATAACATGACACCAATTGCGGCTATTCTTTTTGCACTACATTTGTATCCTGATTTCATGTAATCACCTGACTCCTGAATGTATAGTATTAACTAGTTTCTTCCAAATTCTGAAAGCTTTAAGCCCTCATTTCTCTCAAGTACCATATTAACAGACCAGCTATTGGCAAATACCAGAAGCGAATTGCCCTTAAGGTCTTTAATCTTCTTCATATCTGATGTACCAACAATTCTGTTCACATCAATTTCCTCAGGATTCTCAATCCAGCGGATATGCTCGTATGGAAGCGGCTCAAGTCTGATATCAACACCGTATTCATTCTTAAGACGGTATTCAAGAACTTCAAACTGAAGGACACCGACAACTCCCACGATAATCTCTTCCATTCCTGTATTGAACTCCTGGAAAATCTGAATCGCACCTTCCTGTGCAATCTGGTTGATACCCTTAATGAACTGTTTTCTCTTCATAGTATCAATCTGTCTTACTCTTGCAAAATGTTCTGGTGCAAATGTAGGTATACCCTCAAATGCAAATTTCTTGTTAGATTTGCAGATAGTATCACCGATAGAGAATATTCCCGGATCAAATACACCGATAATATCTCCTGCATATGCCTCATCAACAATATGCCTCTCCTCCGCCATCATCTGCTGAGGCTGGCTGAGTCTTATCTTCTTGCCACCCTGTACATGGTTAGCTTCCATTCCGGCTTCAAACTTACCGGAACATATTCTCATAAAAGCAATTCTGTCTCTGTGTGCTTTATTCATGTTAGCCTGAATCTTGAATACAAATGCTGAGAAATCCTCGGTAAATGGATCAATAACTCCCTGGTCAGACTTTCTTGGAAGCGGAGAAGTTGTCATTGATAAGAAATGCTCAAGGAAAGTCTGTACACCAAAGTTAGTAAGCGCTGAACCGAAGAATACCGGTGTAAGGTCACCAGCACTTACCATTTCTTGGTCAAACTCTGCACTTGCTCCGTCTAACAGTTCGATATCTTCCTGAAGCTTGTCGTAGAAAGCATCACCAATTCTGCCCTTAAGAACAGCCTCATCTGATGCGTCAACAATCTCAGTATCAACTTCCTTCTGGCCATTCATGGCTGCCTTGAATAAAGAAACATTTTTCTCTTTACGGTCATATACGCCCTTGAATTCCTTACCGCAGCCGATAGGCCAGTTAATTGGGCATGTAGCAATTCCAAGTACGCTCTCAATCTCATCAAGAAGCTCAAATGGGTCATTAGCCTCTCTATCCATCTTATTGATAAATGTAAATATAGGAATGTGTCTCATAACACATACTTTAAAAAGCTTGATAGTCTGTTTCTCAACACCCTTAGAAGCGTCAATAACCATGACCGCAGAATCTGCTGCCATAAGAGTTCTATAAGTATCCTCGGAGAAATCCTCATGTCCCGGAGTATCAAGGATATTAATACAGTAGCCTTCGTAGTTAAACTGAAGAACTGAAGAAGTTACCGAAATACCTCTTTCCTTCTCAATCTCCATCCAGTCAGAAACCGCATGCTTGGCAGTCTTCTTCCCCTTTACAGAACCTGCAAGGTTAATAGCTCCTCCATAAAGCAGGAACTTCTCTGTTAATGTTGTCTTACCAGCATCCGGGTGAGAGATAATGGCAAATGTCCTTCTTTTCTTAATTTCACTTTCTAAACTCACTGTTTTACTCCTTTATAAACATAATACATAAACAATTCATACCCGTTCCGGCATACACATAATATAAGCCTGTGACGCAGTCTACGGCTTCACAGGCTTACTCTAATCAATAGTCTTCGAATTATTCACGGTTAAGACCGAACTTGTATGAAACCTCAGACTTGTCATCAATTCTTCTGAAAATGTTGACTACTCTGTCCATAACCGGTTCGAAATCTTCCTCATTCTCAACCTCAACAGTAACAACCTGTCCGTCTTCCTTAATAACTGCATCCTTAACAAGTGCTAATGCCTTGATATCTTCCTCAGTCTGGGCAACCTGCTCAGGTGTTGTTAACATCTTTGATTTACTCTTATACTTAACAGCGTATGTTCTTGTCATCATATCCTCCTATTGACTCTTCGTAGCAATATAATCTCATATGTCATTATATTATATAACATGTTTTGGGATTATGCAATGGGGTAAAGTCTCGCAAGCACTAATTATATATACAATTTTATTTTTTGAAAGCACTTAATTTAATATTTACTTTTTCAACAATTTTTTATAATTATTAATCAATTCCATATATGCTTCTTTATATTTTCGTGCATAATTAATGACAGATATCACAAAATAAGATATCAACTGAAATGGAAGACTTATAACATATAATAATATCAATAGCATTGCAAATAAAAGAATTGTTTTAACGCAAGCCTCTATCGAAACATTATTTAATTTTATAAAATTTATATTTCCTATAATTTCAAATATAAAATTAGAATCGAAATTTAAATCTTGTACTTTAACACCAGTAATTGTAAATAAAAATCCAAAAAATGTTATAACAAACCCCACCGGCATAAAGGATAATTTTAAAAAGGCCATATTATTATCTAACACTATAGAATATTCTTCCTTATCCACTTTATATCTTTTTGCCATTCCAACAAAATATATAATTCCATATATTGCATATGAAACAATTGTATTAGTTAGATCATCATACTTAAACAATGAGGCAATTACCAAAACAACCAGATATGAAAAGCAATACGAAATGCATGGTATTTGATAGCGAAAACATTTTGGAGAATTCAAAACATTATTCCAAATCACATAAATTATCCTGTTTTTTCTAACACCAGGAATTTTTTTACCTATATAGTGACCTATTTTAACTACAATCGAAGCAAATATACAATCATAAATATATCCCAGTGTATCCACTAATACATTAATCATAATTACAGTTATAACCAGAATAACTGCCAAAATTATTACTGCTGCTATAAACAAAATTAATATTTTTAATAATTCATCCATTTTTCACCTTATCACCTTTTTGTTTTTGAAGTTGCGTTTCATCCCTTAAAAATTACATTTATATTTATTAAACATCTATCGTTTTATTAATAGATAAAAGTTCAGCTATTTCATTAAGTTCAATAAAAGTCACCTTTTTCCCTGATAGCCTAGCCAAATGTCTAAGTGTTCCTTTAAATGATGCATCAATATGCTGAGGAATAATCACTGCAATTAATTGACACCTTGCATCTATCATTCCCTGTTCAACAAACTGACGAATGATTTCCTGTCCTTCTTTAGACGAAGATAATAATGGTTTTCTTATTTTTTTATCATAATCTACAGATTTACTTGTTTTATTTTCACTGTTCTTTTTTATAATTCCCTTCATCTCGTATGTTTTTCCACCAGCTTTCACCGGTCCTGATACATCTCCATATTCCATTCCTTTATGTGGTTGAAGATAAAAAGAAGGCAATATTGAATAAAAAACCTTTGGTAAGCAAGCCATAGTTTTGTCACTTATACATTGTTGAATCTTTTCATAAGAGCATGTCCCTCCGCACTTTTCATTCATATTTACCGCATATTCTATTAATCTTGGCTGAGTATTTCCCATTTCATGATTAAAACACTCAATTGCTGTAAATGGTACTTCAACATCAGATTCTATTTCATTAGTATTATTTGCAATATATAACTTATCTCCCAATATACAAATGCTATAATCTAGTTCAACATCCTTAAATACTTTACGAATATTATAATTAATTTTAGATATTAAATTTGGCTTTGGCACAAACCAATATATTATTTCACATTTGTCATGTCCATCCGAACATGTTATCTCCAAAGGAGCTCCGCAACTACATGCGCTTATAGTATTTCTATCTATTTTTAATTCACGTCCGCAATTCTTACAATATGGTATTTCATATGAATCGCATGTTCTACAATATATTCTTGGAATCGAGATAAATAATTTTTCATCTTGTAATATAGACAATTTATCATTTGGAATTTGTACATCAAATTCATCTTTATCTATTGCATTAATAACCTGCGTTAAATACCAGTTCATGGAATAAGATTCTGAATCCGATAAACCAGACCATTTAATCTCTTGTCCAACTTCTTTAAATATCTCTTCCGCTGGTCTTCCCCTTAATTCATTAATTTCATTTATTATAGTATTTATAGCATTCTCCGTCCAAGTAAATAGAACTGAAGCCGGCAAATGTTTATAAATACCAATACTGCCTGTTCTCACATTATATTTAACAGTAGCATCAATTTTTTCAGTTATCTCAGATATAAAGCTTCCAGATGTATCTATTCTTTGTTCTCTGATTCTTTGTATTTCTTCCTCTTGTTCTGTAGTAATTCCCCCTGCTCGCGACACTACAGTTTTTTCACCATCTTTTCCTTGTAAAACAATCCTGCTTATAGCTTTAAAATTGGTGCACTTATCTATTGCACATTTGGGAGGTTTAACTTGTGTTATTGTATTACCAATTTTCTCAGCAATAACATTAACAATATAAGCAGTCATTTTTTCGTGTTTACTAATGCAAGCCAAATATGTCTGAGATTTTCCAATCCATAAACACCCTCTATGCTGCTCCCATATTCCATCATATTGTCCATCTTCATTAATATAAAAATATTCTTTGCTGTAAACATATACTATTTCTATGCGCTTTTCAAATTCTTTTACAGAAATTATCTGAAGTTTTCTATATCCCTTTATTGTAAGTTTTTCTTCCATGTACTGTTCTAGCCGTAAGACAACTTCATAGTCCTTTTCCTGCAATATAGTTTGGAAAGTCCACAATGTAAAAGTAACTCTATCACCATATATATAGTCATTTACATACTGCTCAATATCATCTTCTGTCAATATATCATACGATAATATAGTATCTATTATATGATTTTTATCTTTATTATTAACTTCATTCTCATCAATTCCTTTTTTTATAGCAATATTGTGTAATGCATACCATGGTAATGTTTGTAATTTTTTTATTTTTTCTATCCTTTTCAATTAAAATCTCCTCGTATAATAAAAAGCCCTATAATCTCATAGAATTAAATATCACTAATAATTTATATACAATCAGGCAATTTCCGCGTAAAACTTTAAGAGAGGTCTAATCAACCTCTCTATCAATTCAATCACACATTTACAATAAATCGAATTAATTCAATCATAATCATAGCAATACTACTCCTGAAAATATGTAAATTATATTAATCCGACAATCATTTCACTTTCCAACTAAATAAATATTATCATAAAACTTGTTCATACGCAATAATTACATAATATTGTAATTGTAATTGTTTTATCTTGATTCCAGCATCAAATATGATCTTGCTTACATGAAAATATAATGTTTTATCAGCATCACCTATAAGGCTGCTACCACTTTTCTCAAAAACAATATGTACCTATGCAATCCTTGAAGCTTTCTTCATCTATGAATCAATCTCTAAACTCTTGTATTAACTATATAAATATGCTACCATATCCAAAGTAATTTTACAACATAATGTTATTTATGAAATACAATATAGATTGAAGAATCGAGGTATACCCTATGTGGTACATAGCACACACAACAGCCGGCAGAGAGCTAGATGCCGTTGATAAATGCCGCAAAGCCATTCCAGAAGATATAGCCGCAAAAGTATTCTCTCCTATCTGGCAACATGCCAAGAAATATGAAGGCTCCTGGCATCTTGACGATGACATTCTATTTGCAGGATACATATTTATAGAGAGTGATTCAGATTCCAAGACTCTTGAAAAACTTCTCTGGCATATACCTAATGTAGTTTCTCCTGTCCGCATAGGCGGGGATTTCAACGCCCTTAACAAGGAAGAAGAACAATATCTCCGTCAGCTTATGGACGAGTATAACTATATTGCTATGTCATATGGATATATTGTAGATGATCAATTAATGATATATAAAGGGCCTCTTAGCGGAAAGTCTGATATGGTTAAGAATATTGACAGACATAAGAGAATTGCTGATATAGAAGTATATCTGTGGCATCAACCTAAGCGTGTTCGTGTCGGACTAGAAATAATAGATAAAATCACTGCACAGGAATATGCAAAAATCAAATTACAATAACTGGAGATTTCCCATGAATAATAAAATCACTAATACAGATATTAATGAATTCGAAGAATTTCTTATAAATAAAAACAAGAGCAGAACAACTCTTGATAAATATATGCGGGATATACGAAGATTTCAAATCTTTCTTTCTGATAACAGTTACCAAATATCTCAGGATACTGCAGATAAATATATCAAGATTCTTAAAAATGCTGATTACAGTATAAGCAGCGTAAATACTATTATATCATGTATAAACACATTTTGTAATTTTATAGGAAGAAATGATATTCACTGCGTTAATCTTAAGAAATCTAAGACCGAATCAACAGATTCTAACTTACTTACAGTTGATGAATATAACCAACTCCTTAAAACCGCTATAAACAATAACGATTATAGAATAGCTATGTTAATTCAAGTCCTTGGAAATACAGATATAAGATTAAACGAATTACAATACCTTACCACACACTCTTTAGAAATGGGAAAAATTACTGTTATGCGTAACAGAGAGGAATATAACATCAGAATTCCAGATGATTTATTAGATGGCTTATATAAATATATAGACCATGAAGCAATAATAAATGGGGTGATTTTCTGTACTAGAAAAGGCACCCCTCTTGAAAGATCTAATATATGGAGATTGATTAAGAAACTGGCTGTTGATGCTGGGATTAATCCGGATAAAGTTTATCCGCAGAATCTGAAGCAGCAGCTTGGGAAGAAATATTATAGTATAAAATACTAACTTATAATCTGTTATATTTTATTTCTTTCAATACTTATCATTTATCTTGCACTGCAGTTCCACCTGAAGGTGGTGTTGACGGATGCGATGGCCCCGATGTTGTTGGTTGATATCCTTTTTTCTCTATTCTTACTGGTTGATATCCAAACTGTCCATACTTCTTATCCATAAGTGATTCTCCTTGTCGATTTATAAATTCAATAACCTTAATATTTGAAGCTTTAATCCATATTCCATCCGTTCTTTCTCTTTTAACCCATTTTCCATCTTCATCCACATTATATATTTCTTCCTGATAGATATCCCGTTCATCTTTTTCAGATGATGCCAATGATGAACATCCAAATTTGCCATATATGTGCTTATCATTGTCCAAAGTAATAATTACCCACTGTTGATTATCAAGTAAAATTGACCCACTTTTACATTTAAACTTGACCCACCCATAAAAAATATGCATCGGATCAAGTTTAATCATAAATCCACTTTTTTACACTGTGATTTGACCCACATTCTAATGCAGAATTACCTGATATCCATCTGCTACAAATGCAGTTTTATCTATAAATACCACTCTGTCAGATGCATCCATTGTTATATATTTGCTAAGTTCAAGTAATCTGTCTCCGATAAGTTCATGAATAAGCTTATCCATAGCTTTTGATTTATTATCTGTATCAATTCTTTTATTGCCAGCATGTTTTGACTCAGATGTTGAACACAGTTCATCCATGCTCATAAATACAGATTCAGCAGTTTCTGAAAGACCCTTATCTGTTTCTATCAGATTTTTATTTTTTCATTCTTCTTATTACACTGCTGGTGCTTTTTATCTGATATTTATCATGTAATACTGTTATCAGACCTTCTTTCCCAGAAGTTTTATAAATCTCAGATAAAGCAATTAGTTCATCATTTGATATTCTCATTGTATCAGAATTCTCCTTTAACCGTATAGTTTGTCACTTACATTCTCATATGCATTCAGCATAAGTTCGTATTCTTCATCTTTCTGCTTTAATGAATGCTGTAAATACCATATATCTTCTATAAGCTCATCATGCTTTTTTATTAACTACTCCTTTATTAGATAAGTATCATTTTTTATAAATTTATATTCAGCATCTGAATTATTACTTTATGCTTTATTATTCATTTATTGTCCTTTCTTATTTACACATAAATTTGACCCTTTGACACGATAGCTGTCACCAGTTATACTTAACAAATGGCAGTGGTGCAGTAACCTGTCCAGTATTGCTGTAGCTGCTAACTGTCCTGTAAACAGTTCATTCCATCTTACCATAGGAAGATTAGTGGTAATAATAAGGAAGCCTTTTTCATATCTTTGTCTGATAACCTGAAAAAACAGGCTCTCTCTTTCTTTATCCATTTTTATATAGGATAATTCGTCTATTATCAACAGCTGTATTTTAGATAGTCTGTTAAGACAATACTCTAAATTTCCTTCAAGCATTTCATTATAAAGCTTGTCTACCAGTTCCTTTGCATTTACAAAAAGTACTTTATATCCAGCATCACAGGCATTATATCCTATATCTGTAGCTATCATGCTTTTGCCTACTCCCGGTGAACCTATAATAATAATGTTTTCGTTTGCTTCTATAAATGCAAGCTTTCCAAGCTGTTCAATTTTCTGCCGGTCAAGGGAATGATTAAAAGTATAATCAATATCTGATAATCTCGATGAACTGTCAAATCCGGCATTACTCTTAAGCTTTTCTGTTCTTCTGGTATATTTCCCTTCATCTTCAATCATAAGCAGCTTTACAAGAAAATCTCTGTAATCCATTGATGTCGGTTCTGCTTCATATATGATATCCCTGTATTGCTCACACATATCAATCAGCTTGAATTGTTTCATTTTTTCAGACATATATGTATCCTGCTGTTCCTTATTAACTGTATAAAATCATAAAAAGTACCGGCACCTGGAGTATTACCAAGTTCAAATCCACTGAGGATGGAATAAAGAGGATTCATTTTAAGCAGTGCATCCCATTCTGTCAGCGAAGTGACTTTAAAGTCAATGAAAAGAAGGTAAGAACGCTACATACAGGAAGGAGTTCTTGATGAAGAAATAGTTAGAAAGTAATAAAGTAGCTATACTTACAGGGGCGGCAATACAAGATGATGAAACATTTAAGTCAGAGGGTGGCTTTATTCCCGAAAGAGACCAATATTATTTTCAGATACAACAAGGTGGCAATGTCTTTGGGGTTGGTTTTAAACATTTACTGACATGTTTGAGATTGCTTGAAAAGATGGGGGAAATTCCTGAAATCGGCGATAAACGGTGGTTGCAGATGTCTACACTTTACGGAAATGATATCCTTATGGTAGAATTTAAAGAAACAATATAAAGTCGATCAAAGGAGGCAATATCATGAAAGAGATTATATTTACTACTAACCACGAACCGGTTTTATCCTTTGCTGATAAGGATTTTAAAACAAAATATGAAGAACGGGTTGGGAATAATCCAGACTATATACAGGTAGTTAATGGAGAGACAAAACACTTAGCGTTATGCCCACTATGTAATAATCCAGTTGCTATTCTTGGTATTTACAAGAAAATTGATGTTGCTCCCCATGCAAGACATGCTAAAGGAATTAATATTCCTAACGTAGTTCAGTATAATGAATACAAGTTTCAGAATTGCCCTTATCACAAAAAAAGAGCTAATTATATAAAAGAATATGTTCCTGAGACAGAAGAACCGCAAAGACAGGAATTATATAAGATTGCTAAAGAGCATTATGATAAAGCTATCTATTTGTTGCAAGAAGAAACAGGTATTTATATAACTCTTACTATGGCTGAAACTCTCGCAGAAAACTATGTAATCATGCGAGCGTATAATTATATTGATGCAACGGTTTATAATATCCCGTGGTATTTAATCTACAGTTTCACTGGTTTTACGTTGTATCACATGATAGTAAGGAAAAACACCTCATTATACAGACATCTTCTCCAGCTTGGATTTGTTCTAAAAGATAGTAAAGTCAAAGGACATGTTTATGTAGAAAATAATGAAGGTTACTTGCTTACAGCCACGAATTACAGATATGTGGTAGACGAAAACGATAACCTTAACGAGTGGTTGGATTTTTCGATTATACGGCCAGATGCCACTGTGACAGATACTCTCTTATATGTTCCAGTAGATCGATTTTCCGTCAGTGTAGATTCGTATCATTTTGGTAATCTGATTAATTATCAAAATTGGAGCCCGCGACAAAAAGTGTTAGATATCGCTAAAAGATATATGAAGCTGTGATATAATATGTTTGACATTTTCCGGACTGTAGGGAAGGACGCTTACGAGTGGAATAATGGAAGTAGTATTAAATGATGAATTTTTGACAAATGAAAATGCAGCCAATTGGGGTTGCATTTTTGTGCTTAAAAGGAGGTCATTCTAATCATAACGCACCGGAGAAAGCCCGGTTTACTTTCATTACGGGGAAATCCCGTTTTATAGATAGCAGATAACAAGCCAGAAAGGGATGTTGCAGATGTGTACCATTCCAATCCGGTTCAATCTCCGAATGGAATGGTACACATCCCTTTCTAGCTTAATCTCCATAACTTCTGTCCAACTTAGAAACGGAGATTAAAGATTATGCGTAAAAATGAAGTTGCAGTAGTAGAAAAGAAGTAAGCGCTACATAATCCCACGTGTGTAATACTTGAATTCCTGACATAAAATTAGGACAGTTGGAACATTATACTCTAAGTTCTGATCAAAACCGCAAAAGTTGTAGCATTTCACTTCAAACTATTATCAGACTTTTGCATCATTTTACTCCAAATAAATTTTCGGAGGATTTGATTATGAAGAAATCTGAGCGAGACAGATATTGGACTGAGCTTATACAGACCTGCAGAGTATGCAATCTGTCGGATTATGAATGATGTATGATAAATCATATAATGTTAAGAGCTTAAGAATGGCAGCATGTACCAATACAGCTGTTATAGTACAGGGTAAACGCTCCATCTGATGTACCTTGACTTTTGAAAGACCGCAGTTTAGCGGTCTTTTTGTTTTCTGATATATTCTGGCAGCATTGGTGACCATGGAAGAAAATCTTCCAGAAATGAACGGTCTATATCATCCATATATGCTGGTATCTCTGTCAGCAGATATTCAAAGTACTCATATGGCTTTAAGTTATTAGCTTTAGCTGTTTCTGCAATGCTGTATATTATTGCTGATGATGTTGCTCCATTTATTGTGTCTATCATTTCCCAGTTCTTTTTATTATGTGCTTAAGAACATAATCGGAAAAACTGGCTGTTCTGTGATGTAACTGATGGCGCAGATGCAAGCATGATGGTATTCTCACTATTAGAAACAAAATGTAAAGCAAATTTGTAAGAACAACTCATAGTAAAACAGTCGGGTAAATGCAAAAATGTCATAGCAAAAATTCGCGTTATTACAAATAACTCATAGTAAAATTTCGACAAAAATGCAATCTGTAAAAATCGCAGATTGCATTTTTGTTTAATATACTATTTTATTTAGCGCTTAAGTTTTTCCTACAGGAATTGTGCCATTAGTATGGCATTTATCCTGATACTCTTTCCACAGAAGAGTAAGCGTTACACCAACTCTCGTTAATTCATTATGAACATACTCATAATCAGGAAGTTCATAAATATCTTCTGTTGTAAGTTTTTCAGGAAAAAACATCTTATAAAGCTCATCATCATTAATATCTTTGATGCCTTCATATGTTATGTTTTTCTCTTTTGCTATACTCATACGGTACTTATGGAACTGCGTGACATATGTCTGATTCTGGCAATGTCGTTTTGAGACATGCCACTTGCGTTCAGCTCAAGGATGAGCCGAATCTTAATTCTACTTGCCATAAATGTGGTCTCCTTCATAGATTATTTGGATTGAAAATCCTTAATAATTCTACTCCGAAAGGCAGTACGATTCTACGAATAAGCAGTATCAATGTGCGAACAAACACATATAATTGTAGCATGGTACTCATAAGCGGTCAGGAGGTATCTCTTTTCGGATAGATGGTACGCTGGGCGCGGAATATTCATTAATATATTTTTTACCAACGAACATGATAATCTTTTATTAAATTATCAATTGCAAGTTTTACATATTTTTCTCCTATCCCAACATACTTATATCTTTTATGTACAGATGCAATAATAAAAATTATCAATAGAGCTACGCTCACATATATTATTGATACAAACATAAACCAATCATCATATATGTGGGGTATTGATACAATACTCCACATATATGTCAATAATGATATTACTCCAAGAAGGATCTTTATTGCCGCTGATAAAATATATTCATATGAATTCAAACTACATTCCGCTTTTAACTGCATTAATTTTTCAATATCTCCATTAATGTATTCCTTAACTAATTTATATGATTCTTTATATGGATTATAATCATTGCTATACTTATTAATTTCTGTAAGCCTTCCTACTTTATCAGATATTCTTCTAAATGCTTCTTCAAATTGTTTTTTCATTACATTCACCTTTCCCTTCGATACACAACCATGCCAATTTCTATGTAACACTCTAAGAGAGGCCTCATCAACCTCTCTAACAACTCAATCCTATATACCTGCCTCACAGCAAGCAGTTTTTCAGCCGTATTAATACAATTCATACCCGTAGAAACACCTTTCCTTAAGCTATGTAATCTGTATTAATCCGACAATTATTTTCACTTTACGACTCGTTTAAATATTAACACATAATGGAATTATTAGCAATTATCAAATACATATTTATATATCTATTTTATTACATACAAGTATCAATACATCTTTCTTTAAGCTTTTTCTTTGTGCCGCTTGAATGGTATTCTTTTATTATGTCTGCCCACCTTTTAGATTGTGCTGTGTTTCCAGTTCTTTAGCATTCAATAATTATAACCTTCCAAAAAATTTGTGATTGCTGTACGAATTGTACAATTCTTTAAAATCGTACATCTTGTTATCTCTATAGTGTAACGCCATCATTTTAATTGTTAATATTTTACCAACTATAATTACTCAATCGCATTTCTAAGTTTCTTTATATTATCCTTGTAATCATTTATACTGTTTCTAAATATACTTGATGTCCCAGCAACAAAAATACTTGCCCCAAAATTTTTCAATTTTTTAGCATTCTCAGTAGTAATATTACCATCAACTTCAACTACTATATTTTCCTTATTATTTTCCTTTAAAAATTTTTGAATATTCTCAGCCTTCTTCAATGTGCTCTCAACTATTTTTTGACCCGCAAATCCAGGATTTACCATTAACAAGTTTATTCCATCTATATAATCTAAAACTTCTTCTAGCATGCAAATCGGAGTAGCTGGATTAATTGCTAAAAATCTTTTACAATTAAAAGGTTTCATCCAATCTAATGCTCTTTGAACCTGATAAGTACTTTCATAATGAATAGAAACAATATCAGTTTCTTTTATTCCTATCCATTGAAGTTTATACTCAGGGTCTTTAATCATTAAATGTAAATCCAACGGAATATTTGTAAGATTTCTTAATCCTCTTATATAATCAACCCCTAATCCAAAATTAGGTACAAATTCTCCATCCATGACATCCACATGCAAATAATCAATTCCTTCTTCTTCAAAAATTTTTATAACCTCTGTTAAATTGCTCAAATCCGCACACATCATTGAAGCAGATATTCTACTTTTTCCCATATACTATTCCTTTCACCAAAAAATCATAATCTTGCAATAAGGTTCTTTGTGATTATACATAATATCAAGTCCATTCTTTAGTTCTTCCTTACTCATCAAATGTGTAATCAACTGTTCAACTATTATATCTTTATTAGCTAAAGCCTCTTTTACTTCTGTCCAATCACATGTTTTTCTATATTCATATGAAGAATTCCATGAACCAATAATTTTAATTTGTTTTCGCAAAATTCTCCAATATGTATTTTGTGAAAGTTGAATATCTCCCTCCGGATTTCCCATTAATACTAGATTTCCGCCAGCATTTGTATAATTAATAGCTTGATTTATTGCTTGATTGCTTCCCACAGCTTCAAAAACAACATCAAATTCATCCTTAAAATCTGCTGTCATTTCATACTTTAATTCTAACACTTCCTCTGCTATTCGTCTTTTTTCCTCACTTCTTCCTAAAACCACAACTTCTTTTGCACCTAACAGTTTTGCCCACTGTGCAATCGCAAATGCTATAAGACCTGTACCAACTACCGCAACTTTTTTTTCATAATTAATATTTGCTTGTTTAACTGCATGCAATGCAACAGCTAATGGTTCCATCATTGCAGCTTCCTTTAAATCAATTTCACTTGGTAATTCAACAAGATTCCAAATTGGAACAGCCACATATTCAGCAAATCCACCATCTCTTCTTGAACCTATGTAATCATAATGAGAACACATTTCGTAATTTCCTTCCATGCATTGCTCGCATTTTTTGCATGGAATCAACGGAAATACTCCTACATGTTTTCCTATTAAATTCTCATTTTCTTTATCTGCAACCTGACATACTACACCTGAAAATTCATGTCCTGGAATGGTTGGAAACTTATATGTTCCTTTTTTTAATATTCTAGGAACATCAGAGCTACATATTCCAGAATATTTAACATTCACTATACACCACCCTGAATTACATTCAGGATATTCAACATCCTCATATCTTAAATCATTTATTGCATGCAATGAATATGCCTTCATCATATTTCTATTCAGTATAATTTTATATAAACACTGAATTAAACCTCTTTTCTATTAAAATATATTAACTTCAAACTTCTTTGATTACTTCCGATTTAAATCTTTCTAAATCTTCAACAGTTGTTATCTTATAATTATGCTCATCTCCATTTATAATTTTTATCTTTAATCCACTATTGAATGCAATTTCACTACTTCCCCTAATTAAGCTTAATTCATTCTCACTTAACCCTTCATGAATATGCATATATTGCTTATATTTAAAACTTTCTGGTGACTGACCCGCAAATAATTTATCTCTATTTAATAAAGAATTAATCTCATCCCCTTTTTCACTATAATAAATCGTATCCTTAACTCCAATAACTGGCATAACACCATCATACTCATCTAATCCATTAATACATTGTGTAATAGTATTTATTGATACATTAGGTCTTGCTGCGTCATGAATGATAACTTTTTCAGTTTTAGGATTTGCAGCTTTTAATCCATTTAAAACCGAATGCTGTCTGCTTGAACCAGCTAGTGCAAAGCCTTTAAATTTAGAAATATTTATTATATTTTCTTTAATAAAACTTTGCCACTCAACAGATGCTACAATTATAATTTCATCTATAATACTACTATTTTGAAATTTATCCAAGCAATAACAAATTACAGGTTTACCCGCAACATCTAAATATTGCTTTGGCTTTTCTCCTCCTAATCTTGTTCCTATTCCACCTGCTAAAATAATTGCTGTATTCATACTGATTTTCCTTTCTTATAACAACATGTTTATATTTATTATTTTTTGCAGCATTTTTTTATATCAGCCCAAACTATACTACAATCGCCCCCATCTTTTTCAAAGAATTCTTTTTTTAGTTTAAAATACAACTCTTTTGTTTTCTCATTAAAAAATTCTTCTTTTTTTAATTTTTTAATTAATTCCTTAAATTCTTCTATATTTTGTACAATTATATCATTAAAATACACTCCATAATCATATAAAAACCCAACATCTGAATTAGCAAATAAATCCAAATCTGGAGTGTAAAGAATCGTAGGAATATCTTTTTTTATACTATCAAATGCTACTGAAGAATAATCAGTAATAACAGCATCCACGTAGTCAAGTAATATATTAATATCAAAATCCGGATCTAAATACAAAAGATTTGGAAATTTTGAATCATTTTCCATTTGAAAATTAGATGCACTGTGTGGTTTTTCTATCCAAACAATATCATTTTGTTGCAAATATTGCTTTAATCCATCATCTTTTAAAGGATGCACATATTTACTATACTCACTACGAAATGTCGGTAAATATATAAAGCATTTTTTATATTCCTTTATATATGAAATTATCTTTTTCTCATTTAATGTATATTTAATACATTTACAATGTCTTGGATATATACTTATAAATACATTTTTTAAAGGTATATCTAAAACCTTGCTCATAATTTCTGCATGTACGCTACTTGTAGCCAAAACTTTACAATTATTCCATTGACCTTTTCCCCAAAATTTACCTAATATTGTTTCTAAAACCTCAACACATTTTCTCTTAAACTTGCTTTTTCTCTTTGAAATATTTGAAGCACTTCCAACTGCTTTCATACCAACTCCATGCCATAATTGTATGCATTTAGCTCTGTACGAATAATTAATATTTATATCACCATCACATATAAATCCATCGCCATTAATTTGCTTTCTATCATTTGAATTGCATACAATATGCCAACCTGCGTGTTTGTGGAAATATATACTTTCTTTTGAATCCATCATGTAAACTTCATAATTCATATTTTTTAAAATACTATATGTATCTTTATTTCTTGTAACCCAAACAACATGAGTCAATCCTAATTCTTCTTTGTTTTTATCTAAATATTGAAATAAATATCTAGAATTATCTGCAAATTTATTACCAAACCAAGCTCCAATTAAAACAATAGAATCGTCACGTTTCCACATTAATGAACGAGTAAACATCCAAAAATTTTCAAAAATAACAGTAATTTTTTTTATATTCTTATTCATTTGATACCTCTAGATTTTTCATTATTAATTAATAAGTTTATTAAGATAATATATTACTATAGATTCTTTAGTTATAAACAACACGCCAAAATATAATAAAATAGCAACTACCACTTGTATTAAAATAAACACAATCGAATTATTATTAAATAATCTCATCCAAAAAAGGAACATTGCCATAATAAAAGTTGCAATTATAATTTTAATCACAGTTTTTTTTATTTTTTGCTTATTTAAATTAAAATAGTCATGTGAAATTACTATATAAATTACTGCAACAACTATCTCACTTAATATTGAAGAAACTGCTGCACCCATTTCATTAAAAATAGGTATTGTAAAAAAATTACCTATTAAATTTACTATCGCCCCCATCCCTACAGCATAAATCATTTTATTTTCTTTTCCAACAACTAACATTATCCTTGAACCAAGCAAATATCCAATTGGAGATATAAAAACAGCTAATGTTAAAATTTTTAATACTTCTCCTGAGCGTATGTAACTTTCACCATATAACTTTACAATCAATGGATTTCCCAAAAAAAAGGCCCCCACAACTATTGGTATAGATACAATCAATATTACATTTAATGTCTTTGTTAACAATCTATTAAATTCATCTTTTCTGTTTTCTTTATAATATAAAGATATTCTTGGAACAAGCACAATTGTAAAAGTATTTACTATCTGTAGCAAAATCTTTTGTATTTTCATACCATATGAATAATACGTTACGATCTCTTTTGGGCACATAACTCCTAACATAGTTATATCAACCATTGAATATATTTCAATAGCCAAATTAACAACAACGAGATAAATTATTGACTTCATATGTCTCGCTAAATTTAATCCATGTAAATTAAGTTTAACATATTTTTTTGAATTAATTATATTTAGTAAATAATTACCTGCGGTTCCCACAATTGTAATTAAAGCATATTTTAAATAATCTTCATTATCCCTAACAAATATAAACAAAAGAAGTAAAGATAAAAACTTAAAAATTAAATTTCTAATTGAAATATAATCAAATTTTTCAAGTCCTTCAAACAGCCATGTATTATTAAAAAAATTAAGAGCAATTGATATTCCTGTAATGAGAAAAACAAGCAGATTTTTCCTATATTCCGGTACAATCATTATTAATACATTATATAAAAACAGGAAAATAATTGTAGATATAGTATTTATTACTATTAATTCACTGTAAATTTTATTTAACTCTTCTCTATTTTTTCTTGCCTTAGATATTTCTCTTAATCCATATGTTGGAATTCCTAGGAAAGAAAATATAACAAAATATTGAGCAAGATTCCTTGCTGTTTCAACAATTCCTATATTATCTGGTAATAAAATACGAGCTACATATATCCCCGTAAAAAAAGGAAAAATAACATTTAGTATATTATATAACATATAAAATAAAGAATTTTTAGTAAGTGATTTTCCCATTATATTCTCCCAATTAATATTCTACGTCAACCTTAAACGAATATTTTATAACAAAATATATTAATAAACCTACAATTATAGCTGTTGATTGAAATAACATATTTTGAAATGACATAAAAAACCAATACGGTACATACCAATAATAAAGTGTTCTGTAAGTCAACCTTTCTTTTTCACCTGCTCCCTTTTTTTCAAAATAATAAGTTATTAAAATCGCAACTAAAATTGGAACAAATAAAAAAACACCAAAATCATAATAATACTCATAGAACCCAGTTGGAACTGTTGCTAATCCAGTCAAAATAATTCTATTATTCAAATATCCTGTAGTACTTAAACCTAATAAATTATCTATTTGAAACAAACCAAAATATAAACACGAAAATGAATATAATCCAACATAATTATGCTTAATACTTCTATATAAAATATTAATCTTTAAGTTATTAAATGACAGAGGAAAATAGCCATAATATGGAGCAAGCCAAGCCAGATTACTTGGTCCTATAAACCGTATACCTTTTAAATAACTATAATCCGCAGAATGCATTTCCATTCTATATTGAGTAAAAACAGATAATCCAACAAATCCAAATACAACTAAAAATACAATAACAAATTTAATTTTCCTGCTTTTTGTTTTTGCTAGTTTATTTTTTTTATTTTTTCCAGTTTCCATAAATAAAATCAAAGAGAAAAACTGAACCAACGAGATAACAACACTCATTCTTGATAATCTAGTAACAATAGGCATTAAAACAATACAAATTATAAAAATCAAACTTAATTTATTTTTCTTTGCTTTATAATAAAAATAATTATAACATAATAATAAAAACTGCGCATTTGTAATATAAGATATTAAAGGTGCAGCATATGTATGTATATCTATGCCATTTAATCCTGGAAATAATGTACCTGCCCCCAAATAATTTTCAAAAAGATATAACAGAATATATCCAATATTTAAAATATAAAATATTTGTTTTCCAAATTTAGTAACAACAATTTTACCTTTTAATGGTCCAATCCCAGGATTTTTATAAGAAAAAAAAGAATACATTAAGCAGATAATCGTCAAGCAGATAAATATATAATTAAAATAAAAAGAGTTGCTTCTATCTATTAATTTAGACCATCGAAATTGATACAAAAGCAAAGGGAAGTAAATCCCCCAAAAAATATATGTTATAACTGAATTTTTCTTTTTTACACAAAAAAACATAAAAATCCAAACTAAAAAAAGCAATATACACAAAAAATATATCATATAACCTTTCCCTTCTGCTCCTCATTTTGCTCTCTTAAATATTTTTTATACATTAAAATCAATTCATCAATTAATTTTATATTCTCTTTATCTTTAAAAATCTTATAAATAATTCTTTTTAATTCCTGATATCTTATAATTTCATTTACATTTTTATTAAAATCAATGCCCCATTTTTTACAATAATACTTATATGTAACCATATTTCTTTCTATTTTTGTTTTAATTGTTTTTATATCTTTTTTTTCTGTTCCACCCTCAAGATGTATAATTTTTTTTTCTTTATAATATGCTATTTTCCCTCTATTCGAATTCATTTTTATTCTCTTTATCAAGTCAGGTTCTTCATAATACATAAAAATATTTTCATCAAAAAATCCTGCTTTAATAAAATCAGATTTTCTAACAAAAATATTTGCACCGGAAATATACATTTTATTATCTATATACAAATCCCAAAAGTAAAAAAATTTAAATAAAGCATTAGCCATTATCGAATTATTATCCATCAAAAAAAATGAATCATTTCTTTTTAATTGTTTATTTAATAATTTAACTCCAAATAGACTTAATTTCTCATTATTGTCAAATTTGTCTATTGCGAATCTAAATATAGGTTCTATTAGGATTGTATCTGGATTTAAAAACAACAAATACTCTCCATTACTTATTTCAAATCCTTTATTATTTCCTGCTCCAAATCCGATATTATTATTATATATTGATTTGACATCCGGATAATCTCTTTGCAATTCATTTACAATATAATCATTAGGACTATTATCTGATACTATTATCTCCAACTGGTCTCCAATATCATTAAATAAAATAATAGATTCAATACATTCCTTCAAAATGTCATAATTATTATATGAAACAATAATTACAGATAACTTTTTCACTTTATTTTCTCCTATAAATATCAAATTCTACTTTTGTTAAATTTAATTAAAGCAGCCACTTTCATAATTGCCAAGACTATATTTCTTTTCAGCCCATTCTTTTGTATTTCCTATAATCTTAGCCGGATTGCCTGCAATTATACAATCATCTGGATATGCTTTTCCTGGAATAACACTTCCTGCAGCTACTATACAATTTTTCCCTATTTCTGTTCCACCTAAAATTGTAACATTTGCCCCAATAAATGAATTTTCGCCAATGTGCACAGGTTTCATAGTATGCGCTTCATTTTGCGTATTCTGTTTTCCTATCGCAGTCAATCCTGCTTCAATTGCAAAATCATGTACCAATATTGTAACTCCTAAAGAAATAACAACATTATTGCTTAACTTAATCATATCATATCCTTGACCATCTAATATAGCTGAATGATGGATATATTTTGCTTTTCCCTGTATCACCATCCCATTTCTTTTCAACCACGAATTGTACATTTTCATATACAACCTCGTATTAATACCGTCAAAGATAAATATTATTTTTCTTTGTAATCTACTAAGTACCTTTTTAACCTTCATAGTTAATTATCCTCTTATATAAGCTTACATATTCTTTTATCATTGTTTCTTTTTTAAAAATATCTCTCAGTGTAATTTTCTTTAAATTATTAACTTCATCTAATTTTTTTACAACTTCATTTATATTGCCAGTTTTAATTATATAACCATTTTGATCAATTGGTTCAATGCTTCCACCTGTCTCATATGTAATAACTGGCGTGCCACATGACAATGCTTCTAAATTTGTCGTTGGAAAATTATCTTCATATGTAGGATTATAATATACATAAGCCGCAGAATATATTTGTACTAGTTTTTCTATATTCTCGGTTCTTTCAATTACAATTATATCATTAGGCAGAGCCCTCTTTTGTTTTTTATTAACTCCAACAATTACTATTTTATAGATTTTTTTATCTATCAAATTGTTTAATTGAATAAAATCTCTGAGTCCCTTGCGTTCTGTCCATTCACTTGCCACACCTAATATTATCTTTTTGTCATCAATATTATATTTCGTTTTAAAATCTGATTTTAAATATCTAAAAACATTGTCATCTATTCCATTATATATGACCTCAATTGGATATTCTTTTAAAAAAGATTTTTTTGTTATTCTTGCCAACCAATTACATGGAGTCACTATTGTCATATTTACACCTGAAAACAATTCTTTTTTCTTTACCCAGTTCCACATAGAATTATCCTTAATTATTGATGCTGGATATGTATTTAACTGTTTGCAATCAAAACATCCATCTTTCCACTTAGTACATCCAACAGCATCAAAATAAGCGCAATGACCTGTAAATGCCCAACAATCATGTTGAGTCCATATAACTTTAATTTTATTAGCTTTTATATAATTAAAAAGTAATTCTATATTTATATAATAACCATGAATGCAATGTAAATGTATAATATCTGGCTTAATATTATCAATCCATTTAATCAATTTATTTGTAGCTTTTTTTGAGGCAAAACCTGTTTTATCAGTAATTCTTGTATATATTCCGTGAATTTTAACTCCAAAATCATCATTCATGAAATATTCCCTAAAATTTTCTGTCTCTCGTCCACGTCCCCATACAACATATGAATCAATACCACTATCAAGCATTGTTCTATGGAGATTCAACATGATATTTCCAGCTGCCTTATACGAAAAAGTGTTTATCTGTACAATTTTCATAAAATATTATTCTCTTTTTGTTCATCCATTATTTTTTGAATTTTTTTTCCATCCGCCCATACTGCTTTAGAATCATATGGTCTATCCGCAAAAGCTCCATACTTTAGCTTTATTTTATAATTATTTTCTTTTATGAAGCGTTCCACTCTATCTGCCAATTTTTCAGGTTTCCCTGAACATATATTTATTATTCCATCAATTTTACTTTGTGTAACTGCTGCTGCAACTTGCTTAGCAAAAATATCATAATCAATAAAATCATATTGATTTTGTCCCATTGTAAAAGGAAATTCTTTTTTTCCCTCCTCTTCAGCTGTTGTTATTTTAGAAAATATTGAACTGCCAAATTTCGAATTTCCAACAATATAATATCCTCTCAACCACTGAAAAATAACATTGTTCTGTTTACATAGCATCTCTGTTAGCTGACGTAGTGCATTTTTACCTATTCCATACGGAGTTATAGGATTACACGGTGTATTTTCATTTATACTTCCCTCATAAAATCCTATCTCATGCATACTTCCTAACACAACAACATGTTTTAATCCAGACTCAACCAATTTTTTTATAAACATATAATGTTTAGGTAAATCATCAATATGAGCAGATGAATAATGTACAAACCCATCCCTCCAAGCCAAATGTAAAACAACATCTGGTTTCCCAAAATATTCATATGGATTATCTATTTCAAAAATATTGCATGTAACTTTCTCGGCCTTTTCGTCAACATTGTTTAAATTGAAATCTGTTGCAACAACCTCATTTTTTCTATTCAAAATTGCTTTAACAATTCCTTGCCCTAAATATCCATTAGCGCCTGTAACTAAAATTCTCATTCTTTATCACCTCTCAACATATAAGATAACCATTCTCTCAAAGAATATTTTTTATATATTTTTTCATCTACATCCTGATAATCCGATGTAAAAAAAGATGAACCGCTATCGATAAATCCATTAAATACCAATATATTATTTTCATTATAAAAATCATATTTAACAATATCTTTATTTGTTGTTATTAACTTTCTCTTAGCACCTAAACACTCAATTGTCCTTATTGTTAACCCCGTTTGACCAGCTTGTGGAGCATCCAAAACGCATCTTGATTCTTTAAATATTTTCATAACTTCACTTGCAGGAACTTTTGTCATTTTAAAATCCTGTAATTTTGCATTTTTAAATTCTGGTGCAAATATTTTGTGATATACATATTTAAGCTTAGATGGCATATAATGATATATATACTGATTTGGCATAATATCTTTTAATTTATCTGAAATTTCATTAATATCCTTATATTTCTGAGGATGAGCTGTCCCTATGTATGAACAATCATATACATATTCATCCGTTTTTTCACTACCTATATTCTCATATATTCTTGTATAAAATAAAGGTAGAAATTTATATTTTTCCATTGTTTCGCAGTCATTTAAATCAAATGTATATAATTGATCTATATATGGGTGTATTCCTGTTGAATAAGGTAAATTTTTTTCAGAATCCCACTGATACATAACAAACCTAGCTTGTGGATTCATGTCTCGTATTTCTTTTATCATTTTAGGTGTAAAAGCAAATGTCATACCACCAACAATCAACACTTCATCATACTTTTTTTTACTCACAGTTGGTAAAACCGTATTTTTAAAATATTTTTTTGTTGCTCCCTTAATAAACCTTTTGTTTATTCTACCTAGTGCTTTCGAAATATTAGAATTACTTGGAGCATCACATATATAATCCACATCATATTTTAACAGTTCTGCCTCTTTTATCATCTCTTTATAATAACCAAAAAAAACAGGCGCAATTAATAACAATTGTTTTCTCATTTACATTCCTTCCTACTGCAATCCAGTTTTACCACAATCCTCAAACCAGTCCCTAAAACTTTCTTCCAATGTATAATGAAACTTATAATCAGTTGCTGCCAGTTTCTTGCCACATATATTTGTCGACACCATAAGTTTCTTAACTCTGGCTGGGTGTATACCTATCTTCTTGCCACCAATAGGTCCTACAATTCTTGCCACAGTCATAAGCAGACCTCCTGGGATTAATGGAATATGTCTCTTCATTCCAGTTGCCTTCTGCATTGTTGTGCATATCTGCTCTATGTTGTAAGCAGGCTCAAATGTGCAGTTAAATATATCAACACCCGGATAATCATTATCTATCATTCTGTATTTGAAAAATCTGACAAGTTCTTTAACATATATGCAGGCCTTGATTGTGTCTTTTCTTCCTGTATACACGAAATAATGCTTTTTCTGTCCCCAGTAGAGTCGTGTCATATTTCCATGTTCACCTTTGCCATACACAATTCCCGGACGGACTATTGTTAATTCTCTCTCTGAATTCTTTGCCTGCCATATCATATGAATCTTCTCTGCTGTAAGTTTGCTTATTCCATACGGTGTATTAGGTGTTGGAATTGTTTCTTCTGTTTTAAGTTCTTCTGCTGCACCATAAGGAGCAATTGAACTTGTGAAAAGAATTTTCTTTATATTATGTTTTTCTGCAAATGCAGTAACATTCTCTGCACCAAGTATATTCGTTTCAAAATACGCATAATCTGGATGCCCCGGTGTTCTATGCACTGCAGCAAGATTGAATATAATGTCATTGCTTGTTGGCTGAAAATCAAACTCAATCTCTTTTCTGACGTCAAGTCTCACATACTCAACGCCTTCTATCTTCTCTACAACACCAGGGACAACGCCCTCTTCTCCTGGCATAACAATATCTAAGTCATATATTTTGTCACCATCTTTTATACATTCCTGTTTTAAAAGTTTAATAAGATGTGTTCCAATAAATCCTGAACCACCAAATATAATGTAATTCATCAATACACTCCCTCACGCTATCCTTCCCGCCTCATATTCACTGGCGGTTAATTTTGCTCTTACTTCCAGCCCTGCCTTTATACGGCGGGGTTCTTTCCAAAGTTCAATTCCAAGTTCAGCGATTCGCTTGTGTCTGTCGATTCGAGTTATATAGGTCTGGCAGTTGTTAAGCGGACCTTTTTCGACTATAAGCTTGTCATCTACAATTATTCCACATGACATTCTGATGCAGTTGTTTTCATCCATCAGCATCTTAAGGATTGCTCTTTCCTCTTCATATATAGGATTAAAGCCTCCTCCAATACGCACAGGAACAACCGTAGTTGGTATTCTCTTAAGCTGTTTTTCCAGTTCATTGGGTAAATTACTTTCGATAAACACATAACTTGGAAACAACCAGTCTTCTTCAAGATTCCACTTTCCTGAATATCTTTTAAGATACTGATATGTAGGCGCAAAAATATTGACTGCAGCATCTGTACTCAATGCATTCCTGCATTTTTCGATGGCAATCTTCTCTCTGCCTTTTCCAGCCATTACTACATACCACATACATCCTCCTACCAGAACTGATTGACTTTGGATATAATGGCACGCACTATCTGCAACATAATAAATATTATGTTGTAAATGAATTTTCTGGATATATTAGCTGGTGTAAACAGGCTTATTTACTGTGTTTTATAAAAATCAGACAAGATAATAGAAAATGTTTACAATTGATTTTTCGACAATTCAATTGTAAATTCGATAAAATTAGATACAACAACTGTTGTATTTTTATTTTAATTGTGGTAAAGTACATGAGATGGTTTGTAATATTTACAACATAATATTTATTATGTTGTACTTTTTACAAAACATTTTCTATCCACCACTTTTTTAATTATATAATCACTTTTTATAACCATCTTCATACTGTCCAGCAGCTTTCTATGTTCTTCCCCTGATGATTTCACATATATACGGGTTGTCTCAATATTGCTGTGACCAAGCACATCCGCAAGACGTGCTATGTCCTTTTTAATATTGTAGAAGCTTCGGGCAAACAGATGTCTCATATTATGCGGAAATACTTTTGATGGGTCTATTCCTGCTGCCACACTTAACTGCTTCATCATTTTCCAGATGTTGCACCTGTTTAAAGGTCTTCCGGTTCTTGTAATGAATATGCTGCCCCGCACTATTCCATGTCTGTCTGCATATCTTATGAGTGCATTTCTTAATTCTGACGGATATAATATTCTTCTTAATTTTCCTTTGTTATGAATATCTGCTACGCCCCTGATTACAGATTCCAAAGTTACTGCTTTAAGTTCACTTATCCTTATTCCGGTACTCCCCAGAGTCTGTATAATAAGTGCAAGCTGTTCATTTCCCATAGAAACAGCTGTATCAATAAGACATTCATATTCACCTTTCGTAAGTTCGCGTTCCTCTGTGGCAAACATATTTTTCTGTACCTTTATCATCTTCACTTTCATATCTGCACAATCCATAACTTCAAGATAATGATTAACAGATGCCAGAAATGAATTGATACTTGATATTTTATAATCACCTGTGCTTTCAAGATAATACTTATAGTCAATAACCAACTGCTTACTTATACATTTCCCCGCAGCATATTCATAGAATTTTTTCATATCTCTTACATACTTCTCAACAGTAAGCCTGCCCTTTTCTTCCCTTACAAGTATTTTCCTGTATTCTTCTATGCTTCTCTCTGTAATAAACATTTTCTTCATTTTATTCTCCTCATTTATCCTTATTATGTGTATCTATGAAAAAAGCCCGCTGGTTAATCTCTTAACCAACGGGCTGTTACTGTTCTTTCATTATTATATTGTTATTATCTTTTATTCCTTGTCTTCTCCATTACATCAAGAGTATGCATCTTACCATATGCATCTCTCTTATGCTTCGGAACTTCTCCTGCTTCAGAATTAAATATACCGACATTCTGACCTTTATTATGCTTTGCTGCACATGCCGGACAATATCTTCCGTATCTTATCTCTGCTCCGCAGTCCTCACATTTGATATAGCTGTCCGAACCGTCAGGAATCTCTATTCTTCCTTCTCTCAGATATCTGTTAATTGTTGATACAGGAACCCCTGTTCCATCTGATATATTAGCTGCATTAGAAGGACCATGGTCTTCTATATATTTCCTCACTTTGCCAAAAGATGTCATTTCCTCTGCTCCACAGTTGTCACACTTAAACACTTCTCCAAATGCATAACGCATAAGTTCACCACACTTTGGACATATCTTGGCACGGTCATATTTAATCAGTGTATCAATCTGGCGCTTTTCCTTTTTCTGCTTTTCTCTTTCCTCAATCTGCCTTAAAGTAGGTTTCATAATCATACCTTCTTTCTTTCAAGTGTATCTCTGAATATATCTCTTCTTTCAGTTTTACCAACTTTATTAATATCTCTTTCTTTATATGTTCCGTCATTCTTAATCTGCTTTTTCTTATAATTCTTATCATCCGGTTCGTCTTCCTGTGTTGTCCTGTCTGCCCTGCCCGGTTCCTTAAGAGCTTTCTCCAGTATCTCCTTATTCTGAAATGCAGAATTGCCATGGTTCATTGATAACATCTGTCTCTGCTTCTGGCTTATATACTGTTCAAGGTTAGCATTACGCACGCCTAACCTGCATCCGTATACTATCTTGTTCTCACCGATAACAACCTTCCTCACAATAATCCCCATAAGACTATAATTCTGATTAAAGTCAGCAAATACAAGTCTTACCGGCATATTAATGACATTGTCCATATCCTCCATGCCAACAAAAGAGAATCCACTCTCACTCACATCTTTAACAATAACATCAACTGCCTTACGGTTAGTCCCTAACTGTGCAACTCCCGAGATACCTATAAACAGCCTGAAAGCCCCTCGTCTGTTAACTTCAAAGCCTTCTCCATTAGCTGTAATCTTATAAAATGTTCCATTATCTTCTCTTATTGAATTAACCGCAACGCCCTTCCATAACATTGGTGACTTACTGTCCCTTATCATATATACACTTACCGTAATACCGCCACCTGAAGAATTAAAGCTTAATATCTTTCCATTAATTCTTATTGGCTCAACCAATACGCTTTGGTTAACTTTTCTGATAACCTTCGATGGAAACTCATATTTCTGTCCATTCATACTTAATTCAATTACCAGATTATTATCCTCGGGTATGTCCTGTAAAAGCATAGTTATTCTCCATTACACGCAATTAATGATATAATCATAACACATTTACAACAATAAAAAAAGACTCTCATGCCAAACTTGCATGAGAATCTTCTTTCATGATTAATTATTCTTCATCTTCTTCTGGTTCATTCCAGTTATGATATACATTCTGAACATCATCATCTTCATCTAAAAGTCCTAAGATTCTGTTCATCTTCTTAATATCATCCTCAGATGTAAGGTCTACAGTTGTCTGTGGAATCATAGTAACCTCTGCTGAAGCAAATGTTACTCCGGCATCAGCTAATGCCTGATTAACAGCATCAAACTCCTCTGGTGAAGTAAGGATTTCATAACAATCCTCTTCTTCATTGAAATCATCTGCACCAGCGTCAAGAGCTAACATCATAAGCTCATCAGCATCTCCGGTATATTCTTCCTTGTCTACAATCATCTGTCCCTTGTTATCAAACATGAATGATACACAGCCTGGAGTACCAACATTACCGCCACCCTTAGTGAATGCACTACGGATATTAGAAGCTGCTCTGTTTCTGTTATCAGTAAGAGCCTCTACGATAATAGCTGTTCCGTTAGGACCATATCCTTCATATGTAACTGATTCATAGTTAGACATATCATTACTTGCAGCCTTCTTAATAGCTCTGTCAATTGTATCATTAGGCATATTAGCTGCTTTACACTTAGCAACAACCTGTCTTAACTTACTGTTATTATTAACATCCGGACCGCCTTCTTTAACAGCTATCATAAGCTCCTTACCAAGTCTTGTAAAGATTTTACCCTTAGCTGCATCATTGGCTGCCTTCTTATGCGCGATATTCGCAAATTTTGAATGTCCTGACATAAAAATACCTCATTTCAAATTATTGTTGTAACTATTCAGAGCCAGCCTCCAAAATGCTTCGCATTTTGGAGGTGTGGCGTATCCGCCAGATAGAATTTCAAAATCAGATATAGAAATGCAAGCATTTCTAATCTGATTTATGAAATTCTGCCTGGCTCTGAACAGTTACATATTAGCTTTAATCTTCTCAATCATCTCTGCATATTCAGCATCTGTAAGATACTTCTTATCTGGGTTCATAAGGAATACGCCACCCCATTCGAACTCGTCCTTATACTTAGGACAGAGATGGAAATGAAGGTGATGACCTGTATCACCATATGCACCATAGTTAACCTTATCTGGGTGGAAAGCAGCCATGATAGCTCTTGCTACTCTTGCAACATCCTCAAAGTAAGCAGCTCTCTCTTCTGCAGTTAACTCGTTCATATCACCAACATGCTTCTTATGTGCTACGATACATCTTCCAGGATGACTCTGCTCCTTGAACAGATATACCTTTGATGTCTCAAGCTCACATATCTTAATACCAAACTTAGCTACGAGGTCACCCTCTACACAATATGCACAATTCTGATCTACCATAATCGTATCCTCTTTTCTATAACCAAATATAACTCATGCTTCTATATTGCCGGGTTTGAACAGATACAATCTGTTCAACCCCGTATGTAACCGGCATGTTCTCATGCCAATTACATTATTACATTGCATCCTTAATTGAGAAGCTGATTCTTCCCATCTTATCCTTACCCATACACTTGCACTTTACATGATCGCCAAGTGTAAGAACATCTTCAACATGGTTGATTCTCTCATTAGAAATCTTAGAAATGTGAACCATTCCTTCCTTGCCAGGAGCAAACTCTACGAATGCACCGAATTCCTTAATGCTTACAACCTTACCTTCATATATCTTGCCTTCTTCGAAGTCTTCTACAATAGTCTTGATATACTTCATAGCCTTATCCATTCCTGCCTGCTCAACACCACATACAGAAACGAATCCATCATCAGTAATATCAATCTTGACACCGCACTCATCAATGATTGCGTTGATTGTCTTACCACGCTGTCCAACTACTTCGCCAATCTTAGCAGGGTCAATAGATGTCTGGATAATCTTAGGCGCATACTCACCAACAGTCTTTCTAGGCTCAGCAATAGCAGGCTTCATACATGTATCCATAATGAAAAGTCTTGCTTCTCTTGTTCTTCTTATAGCCTCTTCAACGATTGGTCTTGTAAGACCGTGAATCTTAATATCCATCTGGATAGCTGTAATACCTTCTGTTGTACCTGTTACCTTGAAATCCATATCTCCAAAGAAATCTTCAAGTCCCTGGATATCAGTAAGTACAATATAATCATCATCTGTCTCGCCTGTAACAAGACCACATGAAATACCGGCTACCATTCTCTTAATAGGAACACCTGCTGCCATAAGTGACATACAAGATGCACATGTTGAAGCCATTGATGTAGAACCATTAGATTCAAATGTCTCAGAAACGGCACGGATTGCATATGGGAACTCTTCCTCTGATGGAAGAACAGGAACAAGTGCCTTCTCAGCTAATGCTCCATGTCCAATTTCACGACGTCCTGGTCCTCTTGATGGCTTAGTCTCACCTACAGAGTATGAAGGGAAATTATAGTGATGTATGTATCTCTTAGTAGTTACATTCTCATCAAGACCATCAACCTTCTGTGCCTCTGATAAAGGTGCAAGAGTAACAACATCACAGATCTGTGTCTGTCCTCTTGTAAACATTGCAGAACCATGAACTCTAGGAATAATATCAACCTCAGCTGCAAGTGGTCTGATCTGGTTAATAGCTCTTCCGTCCGGTCTCTTGTGATCCTTTAAGATCATCTTACGAACAGTCTTCTTCTGGTACTGGTAAACAGCTTCACCAAGAACTGCAAGCCATTCCTCATTATCTGCAAATGCTTCCTTCATCTTCTCAGTTACAGCATCAATATTCTTCTCTCTTGTCTGCTTGTCATCTGTGAATACAGCAACTTCCATCTCTTCTGGAGATACAACCTGCTTCATAGCCTCAAACATCTCTGCAGGAACAGCACAGCTTACATAAGAATGCTTTTCCTTGCCAACCTCAGCAACAATCTTATCAATAAATGCAATGATTGTCTGGTTGATATCATGAGCCTTATATATAGCCTCAATCATCTTGTCTTCTGGAATCTCATTAGCTCCTGCTTCAATCATAATAACCTTCTGCTTAGTTGAAGCAACTGTAAGCTGAAGATCTCCATCCTGCCACTGTGCCTGAGATGGGTTAACGATAAATTCTCCATCAATCATACCAATCTGTGTTGTAGCACATGGACCGTCAAATGGAATATCAGAAATAGATGTTGCAATAGCAGAACCAATCATAGCAAGTAATTCTGGTCTGCAATTCTCATCAACTGACATAACCATGTTATTAAGAGTAACATCATTACGATAGTCCTTAGGGAATAATGGTCTCATAGGTCTGTCGATAACTCTTGATGTAAGGATAGCATTCTCAGATGCCTTACCTTCTCTCTTGTTAAATCCACCAGGAATCTTTCCTGCTGCATACATCTTCTCTTCATATTCAACGCTTAATGGGAAGAAATCAATTCCTTCTCTTGGTTCTTTAGATGCTGTTGCTGTTGAAAGAACAACAGTATCACCATAATGCATTAATGCAGCACCGTTAGCCTGTGCACACACTCTGCCGATATCAACTCTTAAAGTTCTTCCGGCGAGTTCCATTTCATACTGTTTAAACATATGAACTCCTTCCATAAAAAATATATATTTAACAGAAGGTCCGAAACAACTGAAAAACACACCATAAACTACCGCCATGGTATACATTTCAGTGGTCTCGGGGTATCCCTTCTGCCATTAACAACGCAATAGGGCGGAGTTATACACTCCGCCCTGATTAATTACTTTCTTAAGCCTAAACGCTCAATAAGATTTCTGTAAGATTCAATATCTGTATCCTTAAGATATGCAAGTAAAGCTCTTCTCTTACCAACCATCTTAAGAAGACCTCTTCTTGAGTGGTGATCCTTCTGGTTAACCTTAAGATGTTCTGTTAACTCAGCGATTCTTTCTGTTAAGATAGCTACCTGAACTTCTGGAGAACCTGTGTCTCCTGGCTTTCTTCCATAAGTAGCAATGATTTCTGCTTTCTTTTCCTTAGATATCATGTCTAAATCCTCCTAAATATTAATCTCCTGCCACTAAGCTTCAGGTCGGAGTGTCCTATAGCTGGGTGGCGGCTCATACTTGATTATTGTATCACAGGCATTAAACCTTTGCAAGTGTTAATTATCCAATAAGAAACATATTTCTTGCAAAATCTGAATCCGCAGCAATCTGTTTCTTCAACCCTTCTACATCTTCAAATTTCATCTCAGGTCTTATAAAATGTATGAATTCAACATTAACCTTCTTGCCATATACATCCTTGTCAAAATCAAAAAGAAATGTTTCAACACTTATCTCCGGTGCATCGCTTACTGTAGGCTTAGTTCCTAAGTTAGTAACCCCGTAGAATTTTTCACCATCAATAGTCGTCTGGGTAGCATATACTCCATTAGGTGGCAGGAGCTTATACTCCGTCGGATATATGTTAATAGTAGGGAAATCCAGCTTCCGTCCAAGCTGGTTTCCTATCGAAACCACACCTGTAACATTAAACGGTCTGTTAAGAAGAACATTTACCGTTTCCATATGGCCAACCTTTAATTCTTCTCTTATATATGTACTGCTGATTTCCTTATCCTGATATTTTTCCTTTTCAACAATAATAGTTGTAAAGCCAAGTTCTTCTCCTGCTTTTGCAAGCATTGCTGCATCACCTGCCCTGTCTTTTCCAAAACGGTAATCAGTACCTACAACAACATACTTTGCATGCAGCTTATCAATAAGAATCCTGTGTATAAAATCTTCAGGCTCCATATGCATGAACTCATCTGTAAAAGGATATTCAATCTCAACATCTATGCCAAAGCCTTCACACAGACTGCGTCTTTCACTGCTTGTAGATATAAAATGCTGATACTTCTGTGGACATATAGAAAGTGGAATACCGTCAAATGTAAACAGAACTGCAAGCAGATTCTCCTCATCTGCTTTCTGTCTTACAATCTCAATCAGCTTCTGATGTCCGGTATGTATCCCATCAAACTTTCCCAGAGTAACAGCACTGCATTTATTCAATTGAAAATCATCTGTTCCATGAATATATTCCAAAGATGATCACGCCCCTTTACTTGTTGTCTTCGTAAAATATCTTAACCGGATAAAGCACTTCATCCCGAAATTCATATACACCGATAAAACATTTATCAGAATCATACACTCTGTATTTCTCATTATCATTGATTGCAGCATCTGCAGGTATCTGTTCTTCTGACATCTTATTGCCATTGTGAAGATACCGGCTGTATTCCTCTGCAAATGTTATCTCCTGATAATCACTGAATATCTTATCTATGCAGGTTATCCTGTCTTCTATTTCACCCTTTAACACAAGAGCTGATATCTGGTTAAGCGTAAGTGTGTCGTCAAGCATGAATTTGCCTACACGCGTTCTTGTAAGTTTCATCATACATGCGCCACACCCAAGCTTCTTACCTATATCATCACATAATGACCTGATATAAGTTCCCTTTGAGCAGTCAACAGTAATAGTAACTGTTTTCTGTTTATCTGAAAGATTGATATCATTCACCCTTAATGTATTAATATGGACAGTTCTTGGTTTTCTTTCAATCTCAATACCTTTTCTTGCAAGCTCATAAAGCTTCTGTCCATTATGCTTTAAAGCTGAATACATAGGCGGTATCTGTTCATACTCACCTATGAATTCATTACATGCTTTAAGGACATCCACTTCACTCACATTAACCTCTGACTGGGCAACAATTTTCCCTGATATATCAAGAGTATCTGTCGTTGTGCCAAGAAGCATTACAGCCTCATAAGTCTTTCCCCAGTCAGTTATAAGGTCACACAGCTTTGTAGCCTTACCGATACACACAGGAAGCACCCCAACCGCATCAGGGTCAAGTGTGCCTGTATGACCAATTTTTTTAGTTTTAAGTATTCCCCGAAGCTTTGCAACTACATCATGAGATGTAAATCCCTGCTCCTTATATACATTTAAAACACCATTCATGCATTATCCTCATTATACTGCTGCTCAATCATTTCGCCAATCTTATTAACAATACTGTGGACATTGCCCTTAGCAGAGAATCCTGCTGCCCTCACATGTCCTCCACCGCCAAATGCTGTGGCGATTCTTGCAACATCAATCATTTTCTTTGAACGAAGACTTACTTTGTATTCGTCCTTATCTGTTTCATAAAGGAATATAGCCACTTCAACTCCGTCTGTTAAGCGTAACTGCTCAATAATTCCACCAAGTTCTTTGCCAGTGACACCATAGAAATTCATTTCTTCAATAGATACACTTGAAAATATACATCTGCCATCATAAAACAACACACTTTCAAGCAAAGCTCTTCCAAGAATCTGGTTCTGGATATAACTCTTCTTATAAAAGCTGTTATCGATAATGTCAGAATAATCAATTCCCATCTCCATCATCTTTCCAGCTATATCCATTGTCCTTCTTGATGTACAGCTGTACTTAAACACACCTGTATCATGGATTATTCCTGTATATATGCACTCTGCAACATTTTTATCGACCTTATCCTCGTCAAATGTTGTATAGAGAACTTCACATGCCGAACTTGACTGTGGCTCTACATAATTAACATCAGCAAATGAATTATTGCTTATATGATGATCTATGCAGATAGTCTTATCAGCATTTTCAAAGCAGCTCATAAATGGTTCAATTCTATCCATTGAACTGCAGTCAAGTACTACGAATAAATCAAAATGCTTATCCTCGGCCTCATGCTTAATATCATTAACACCAGATAAATAATTAAATTCATCTGACGGCTTTTCAAGATAAACAGTAACCTCGCACTCAGGAAGATTCTTCCTGATATAATTATATAAACCTAATGTTGAACCAACACAGTCACCATCAGGACGGATATGTCCTGTGATACCTATAACCTTTGCATGTCCGATTTCTTCAATAATATTCATGACTAACCTCTTTATTCTGTCTCGTCTTCAACCTCAACGTGCATCTTATTATCATGTTCTGTAACTTCATCAATAAGCTTAGACATATTAATACCATACTCAATTGACTGATCAAGAATGAATCTTATTTCAGGAGTATTTCTTAAATTAACAGTTCTTGCAAGCTGTCTTCTTATATATCCTTCTGCACTCTTAAGACCTGTAATCGTATCCTTCTGTGACTTTTCATCACCAAGAACACTTATATATGCCTTACATGTCTTAAGGTCAGGAGCGACCTCAACCGCTACAACCGAAGTCATAGGGTTGATTCTAGGGTCTTTAATCTCACTTCTGATTATATTACTTAATTCTTTCAATACCTCGCCGTTAATACGGGTATTCTTCACACTATTTTTACGCATATATTCTCCAAATAAAAACTAAATCCTATCTTGGCACTTCAACCATGATATGTGCTTCAATCATATCCTCTGGCTGGATATCATTGAACTTTTCAAATACCATACCACACTCAGTACCTGCCTTGATTTCCTTAACCTCATCCTTGAAGTGCTTAAGAGATGCGATAGGTCCTTCATAAACCTTCTCACTTCCTCTTGTTATACGGACAACAGAATCTCTTGTAATTCTTCCCTCTTCAACGATACAGCCGGCAATATTACCAACTCCTGAAGCCTTGAATATCTGCATGATTCTTGCATGACCGATAATCTTTTCTTCATAGATAGGCTCAAGCATACCCTTAAGGGCTGCCTCAACATCTTCAATAGCATTGTAGATAACGCTGTAAAGTCTTAAATCTACCTTTTCTCTCTCTGCAACAATTCTTGCCTGATTATCAGGCTTAACGTTAAATGCAATGATGATAGCATTAGAAGCTGATGCAAGTACTACATCGGATTCATTAACATTACCAACACCACCATGAATTACCTTAACAACAACCTCATCATTAGAAAGTCTTACAAGACTTGACTTAACGGCCTCAACAGAACCCTGTACATCAGCCTTGATGATAATATTAAGTTCCTTCATATTACCAGCCTGAATCTGTTCAAAGAGTGCATCAAGAGATACCTTATGCTTAGTATCATCAAGAAGCTTCTTTCTTCCCTCGCTGATAAATGTCTCTGCTGTACTTCTTGCTTCCTTCTCTGAATCAGCAGCCATAATGATTTCACCTGCATTAGGAACATCATTAAGACCAAGAATCTCAACCGGAGTAGATGGTCCGGCAACCTTTACTCTGTTACCCTTATCATCAATCATGGCTCTTATCTTACCATAGCAAGAACCTGCTGATACAGCATCTCCCACATGAAGAGTACCCTTCTGTACAAGGATAGATGCTACAGGACCACGTCCCTTATCAAGCTCAGCCTCAATAACAATACCTCTTGCCTTTCTGTCAGGGTTAGCCTTAAGTTCATTAACCTCTGCTGTAAGAAGAATCATATCAAGAAGCTCATCAATACCCTGCTTAGTATGTGCTGATACTGGAACAAATGTAGTAGAACCACCCCAGTCTTCTGCAATAAGACCATACTCAGTAAGCTCCTGCTTAACCTTCTCGATATTAGCATTAGGCTTATCAATCTTATTGACAGCAACAATAATCTCAACACCTGCTGCCTTTGCATGGTTAATAGCCTCAATTGTCTGTGGCATTACACCATCATCTGCAGCTACAACAAGAATAGCAATATCTGTAGCCTGAGCACCACGCATTCTCATAGCTGTAAATGCTTCATGACCCGGAGTATCAAGGAATGTAATAAGATTACCATTTACATTTACCTGGTAAGCACCTATCTTCTGTGTGATTCCGCCTGACTCCTTAGCTGTCACATGAGTTTCTCTGATTGCATCAAGTAATGAAGTCTTACCATGATCAACGTGTCCCATAACGCAGACAACTGGTGGTCTTGGAACAAGCTTATCCTCTGGTTCTTCATCTTCCTTAAGAAGTTCTGCAATAACATCAACCTTCTCTTCATGCTCACATATGCAGTTGAACTCGAGAGCAATCTCTTCTGCTGCATCGTAATCTATCTCTTCGTTAATAGTAACAACCTTACCCTGTAAGAACAGCTTCTTAACAAGTGCTGCAGGAGCTACCTTCATCTTATCTGCAAGTTCCTTGATAGTAAGAGTATCTGGAAGAACAAGCTGTTTGATTGTCTCTTCTTCCTTTTCCTTCTTCTCAGGCTTTGTCATAGGCTTCTTATCAAATCTGCTGTTAGCGAACTTAAGATTTTCCTTAGCCTCATTATCTCTCTTTCTGTCATTCTTCTTGCTGTCTATTCTTGAATCATGTCTTCTTGAATCTGGCTTAGCTGAAAAATCAAATTCTTCCTTAGGTGCAGAATCTCTTCTGTCATTATTTCTTCTCTGACCTCCGTTAAATCCTCCACGGTTCTGGTCATTATCCTTTCTGAAACCGCCATTTCCAGACTGTCCGTTTCTGTCATTTCTGAAACCGCCGTTATTGTTGCGGTCATTGTTTCTATAACCGCCATTATTATCACGATTACCATAACCACCATTGTTGTTACGGTCATTATTTCTGTAACCGCCATTATTATCACGGTTGCCATAACCGCCATTGTTGTTGCGGTCATTGTTTCTATAGCCGCCATTGTTACGGTCATTATTTCTGTAACCATTATTATCACGGTTACCGTAGCCGCCATTGTTATTACGGTCGTTATTCCTGTAGCCGCCGTTGTTATCACGGTTGCCATAACCACCGTTATTATTACGGTCATTATTTCTGTAACCGTTATTACCTCGGTCGTTGTTTCTATAACCGCCGTTATTATCACGGTCATTATTTCTATAACCGCCATTATTACGGTCATTATTTCTGTAGCCGCCGTTGTTATCGCGCTGTCCGTCTCTGTTATTATTATCTCTTCTAGGATTCTTATCCCTTGAACTGTTCTGTGGGAAATATACCTGTGAGATATGCTTCTTATCATCAGCATTGCCAGACTTATTCTGTGTTCCCTGCTGTGACTGCTTTGGAGTCTGATTCTGCTGTCTGTTGTCCCTGTTATCATTCTTTACAGGCTGTGACTGCTTTGCTGGCTGTGCTGCCGGCTTATTCTCAGCCTTAGGTGCAGGAGCAAACTTCTTTCTCACGCTTGAAATTTCTGCATCTGTAAGTCCGCTTACAGACTTATAAGTCTTCTCGCTGTTGCTAAGCATATCAGTAATATCCTTAGATGTTATATTTAATTCTTTTGCCAATTCATGTACTCTCATATTTGCCATTTAACCTCTTTTCCAAATAACAGCACTGCTGTTATTCTAAACCCTGTTCAAAATATTTTTCTATGGTCTTTGCAAATCCTTCATCAAGGACTGCCAGTGATGCGCGGAATTCCTTTCCTATCGCGTGGCCAACACTCACCTTGTCACTAAAAAAATGTATCGGAACCTTGTAATAAGTACACATATTTGTAAACATTTTCTTAGTATTATCTGAAGAATCATCTGCAACAATAACTGTGTATGCCTTTCCGGTTTTAACAGCCTTCTCTGTTGAAAACTCTCCGCTTGCAACCTTTCCGGCTTTCTGCGCAAGTCCAATCATATTAAGGATTTTCTGTTTATTTTCCAATATTATTCAGCTCCTTTGCTAACTCATCATAGACAGCAGAATCTACTGCCATCTTAAATGACCTTTCAAGTCCCTTATTCTTAAATGCTTTAGACAGGCAGTCTTCATTCGCACATATATAAGCCCCTCTGCCATTCTTCCTGCCTGTAGCATCTATAACAATTGATTCATCCTGTGTCTTCAGAATACGGATTAAGTCCTTCTTATCCTTCATCTGACCGCAGCCAATACACTGTCTTTGTGGAATCTTCTTTACTGTAGCCACTATGCATCACTCCTAATAATTATTCTTCATCAAGGCTTATTTCAGATGGTTCAACATACTCTTCTTCTAAGTTTTCTTCTTCTGTATGTTCTTCAGGTTCAGCCTCGCTCTTAATATCAATTCCATATCCTGTAAGCTTTGCAGCAAGTCTTACATTCTGTCCCTGCTTACCGATTGCTAAAGAAAGCTGCTGCTCAGAAACAACAATCTTAGCTTTCTTCTCTTCATCATCAGCTACTGCTGAAACAACCTTTGCAGGGCTTAATGCGTTAACAATAAGCTGTGCTGAATTGCTGTCCCATTCAATGATATCTATCTGCTCATTGCCAAGCTCATTAACAATAGCTTTAACTCTTGCACCGTTAATACCAACACATGCACCTACAGGATCTACATTTGCAACATTGGCTCTTACTGCCATCTTAGTTCTTGATCCGGCTTCTCTTGCAATGCCCATGATTTCAACAACGCCGTCTTTAATCTCTGTAACTTCTTCTTCGAAAAGCTTCTTAACAAGCTCCTGTGACTTTCTTGAAACTCTTACAACAGGACCACCCTTTTCTCTGTTAATTACATCAACAACATATAACTTAATTCTGTCGCCTGGTGCAAACTTCTTATCCTTGAACCTGTCATCAGCCTTAAGAACTGTCTGGAGTCTTCCAAGATCAATTGTAAGATCACCATTGTCAGCAACTCTCTGCACAATACCTGTAATAAGTTCCTTCTCCTTAGAATGATACTCATTATAAAGAGCATTCTTTTCCTGCTCTCTGATAGTCTGCACAATAGTATTCTTAGCATTCTTGGCAGCCTTTCTTGAGAACTCCTCAGACTTTACTTCAACAGTAATAACATCACCAAGCTGGCAGTCAGGCTTAATCTTTCTGGCATCTTCTAATGCAATATCAGTACCTGATACATATTTTTCTTTCTTATTCTCTCTGTTCTCTGGAACAATAACTTCCTCAACAACAGTTCTGTCAGAATAAATGTGGAAATCGCCTGTTCTTCTGTCTAACTCAACACGACCATTATCAGCCTTATCAAACTCAGCCTTGTACTCATCCATAAGAGATTTCTCGATAGCTGCAAACATAATCTCTTTATCGATTCCATTCTCCTTCTCAAGAGCATCAAGTGCCATAATTAATTCCTTATTCATTGCTTTTAATTTCCTCCAAAAATATATTATACTTCATCTACAAATGCCCATCTGATCATAGCCAGATTACTTCTGTCAAATGTTTTAGTTACATCATCAATACTGATTGTTACCGTATCTTTATCATATTCCTTAAGAACCCCGGAATATTCCTTAGATTTATCAACAGGACTGAATAATTTAATCTCAATCATTCTGCCAATACTCTTTTCATAATCCTTTTCTTTCTTAAGAGGTCTTGTAAGACCCGGAGAACTCACCTCAAATATATACTGGTCATCAATGTAATTCTCCCTGTCCAGTATCTCATTGAAAGCTCTGCTCACATTCTGGCAGTCATCAATAGTAACTCCGCCTTCTTTGTCAATGTAGACACGCAGATACCAGTCGCTGCCTTCTTTTACGTAGTCAACATCAAAAAGTTCCACGCCGTTAGCTTCAACAACCGGCTGTATAAGTTCTGTTGTCTTAGCTTCATAGCTTTCTCTTTTTCCCATGCAGTACTCACCCTTTCTAAAAGTATTCAGTTTTCTTATATATGAACGAAAGAGTGGACATCTCTGCCCACTCTTTCCGTATCACATATAGTAGCTTGTAGGGGAATCGAACCCCTGATTCCGCCGTGAGAGGGCGGCGTCTTAGCCTCTTGACCAACAAGCCATAGCTTTCGTTGTCTTGCAGTTGTGTACCGCAGCAACAATGATATCTTAACTCAATTATCGGAATCCGTCAAGCACTTTTTTGAATTTTTTTAAAAAATTTTCAAAAAATATTTCAAAACCTTCAAAAAAGCGCTTAAATACTGGATTTTAAGTCAATTAATAATCTTATGCAAAACTAAAGATTGCTGTAAATACTCCCGCACTTGCGATTCCCATAATCACTCCTGCAAGCAAAACTCCTAACAAAACTGCTATTACACTCTTCTTAAATCCCATATCAAGAAAACTTGCTGCAAGTGTTCCCGTCCATGCACCTGTTCCCGGAAGCGGAATTCCAACAAAAAGTAATAATGCTACAAAAAGACCTCTTCCAGCCTTCTCCTTAAGCTTCTCTCCACCCTTGTGTCCTTTTTCAATACAGAAAGTAAAGAACTTTCCAATATATTTCTTATCCTTTCCCCACTCAAGAACCTTTCTTGCAAAAAGGTAAATAACCGGTACAGGAAGCATATTACCTATTACGCACACAATATATGACTGTAACAATGGTAACTGGAATCCCTGCGATACAGGAATTGCACCTCTAAGCTCAATAAGTGGAACCATAGAAATAAGAAAAATATACAAATACTTTTTTAACATACTATCTCCTATTTAATTTAATAATAAACAGAATTGATAATACATAATATTTGTTAAAAAATCAAGTGTATTATATATTCTCAATCTGCCAGTCAATCGGTTCTACCCCATTAGCCTTTAAAAATTCATTGCACTGGCTGAAATGTCTGCATCCAAAAAAGCCTCTGTACGCAGATAACGGACTCGGATGTGGTGCTTTAAGAATAAGATGTTTCGGATTATTAAGCATTGATGCCTTTCTCTGTGCAGGCGAACCCCACAGCATATACACAATAGGTCTGTCCTGCATATTGACAGCATTAATAACTGCATCCGTAAACTGCTCCCAGCCGTGTCCCTGATGTGAATTAGCCTGATGTGCTCTTACAGTGAGTACTGTGTTAAGCAGAAGCACTCCCTGGTCGGCCCATTTCTTAAGATATCCGTTATTAGGAATATAACATCCACAGTCATCATGCAGTTCTTTATATATATTCTTAAGTGAAGGCGGTGCTTCCTCTCCAGGAAGTACTGAAAAAGACAGTCCATGTGCCTGATGTACATTATGATAAGGATCCTGACCAAGTATCAGTACCTTAACCTTACTAAGTGGTGTAAAATGAAACGCATTAAATATATCATCTGCCGGAGGATAAACAACATATTTGCTGTATTCATCCTTAACAAACGTAAATAATTCCTTGTAATATGGCTTGGAATATTCCTCCTTAATAGCAGGAAGCCAGTCATTATCTATCATCGACATATCCATATCCTCCTACATACGCATAGGAATACCATTATCTGCAAGGTATTTCTTAAGCTCCATAATATCAAGTTCCTTATAATGGAATAGCGAAGCAGCAAGTGCTGCATCTGCTTTTCCCTTAGTAAATGCATCAAGAAAATGTTCTTTACTGCCTGCACCACCTGAAGCAATTACAGGTATTGATACATTTGACGCAATTGTATTAGTAAGCTCAATATCATATCCGGCTTTCGTTCCGTCACAATCCATACTTGTAAGAAGAATCTCTCCTGCACCGAGCTTTTCTGCCTTCATAGCCCATTCTACAGCATCCATATGCATATCAACTCTTCCGCCATTCTTATATATGCTCCAATGACCATCACTATTCCTCTTTGCGTCAATTGCAACTACAACACACTGGCTTCCAAACTTATCAGCTGCATCAGATATGAGCTGCGGATTCATAATAGCTGCCGAATTAATTGATATCTTATCAGCCCCTTCTCTTAAAAGCACCTTAAAATCATCTGTGCTTCGTATTCCACCGCCTACAGTAAACGGAATAAACACTCTTTCTGCCACTCTTCTTACAAGATCAACAGTTGTGTTTCTTCCATCACTTGAAGCTGTAATATCAAGAAATACAAGTTCGTCTGCACCTGATTTATCGTACATTGATGCAACCTCTACAGGATCCCCTGCATCTCTTAAATCAACAAAATTAGTTCCTTTGACAACTCTTCCATCCTTGCAGTCAAGGCATGGTATAATTCTTTTAGTAAACATCAGCAACTCCTTTTAGCAATTATAATGACGCAAAATTCTTTAATATCTTAAGTCCTACATCACTGCTCTTTTCAGGATGGAACTGGCATGCAAACACATTGCCGCTTTCAACCGAAGCATGAATATGTGTAGTATACTCCGTAGTTGCTGCCACAATTCCCTCATCTGCTGCCTTAAGATAATAAGAATGTACAAAATACACATATGGATTACCTTCAAGTCCCTTAAAAAGTCTCGCTTCAGGCTTAATATCAAGAGAATTCCATCCCATATGTGGAATCTTGAAACCATCCTTAGCAGGAATCTTTAATATCTTTCCCGGAAGAATATCAAGACCCTCTGCTCCCGGAGTCTCATCACTTTCCTTAAATAAAAGCTGTAATCCCAAACATATTCCAAGGAATGGTGTTCCATTACCTGTCACCTTCTTAATAGTATCAACAAGTCCGAACTTATCAAGATTGTTCATTGCATCACCAAATGAACCAACTCCCGGAAGAATAACCTTATCAGCCTGTAAGATTGCACTTGAATCTCTTGAGACTAAAACTTCCTCTCCTAATGATACCAGAGCCTTTTCAACACTCTTTAAGTTCCCTGCGTCATAATCGATAATTGCTATCATTGTACTGCCTTTCCGTATTCTTCTATTCTGTAATAATAATTAGTAAAATCTGTATCTGACATTGATGATAATCCTATTGCTTCTGTTTCAGATATCTTAAATGTATCCTGTAAAGCCAATACTATCTGCTTATATACAGCAGTAAACTTATTATCAATGCCTAACTCCTGTGCCTGCGGACGAAGACTATTATATCTGTTCACTCCCTTAATAAGACTGTCAAGTGCTTCTGTCTTCATGTTAAGCTTCATATAATTCTCATATGAATCATATTGTTTCTGAACATACATAATTGTTGAAGCCTGCTCATAAAGAGTCTTATCACTGCCATTAAGCTTTATTCCGCTTAACTTATCATATGCCTTCTCATACTGCTCATTGCTGTAATAATCTTTAGCCTGAGAAACACTGTTGTTATAATAAAAGCCTGAACTTAAAACACTTATAAGTACCGAAACACCCGCCACAAATAATACAAGCATAACAATCGAAACAGGCTTTATCTTAAGAATATCCTGCGGTTTAGGTGGTTCTTTCGGTTTCTTTACCCTCTTAGGCTTTACCTTCTTAGGTTTATTAGCCTTCTGTGCTTTCTTAGCCTCTCCTGCCTGCTTCTTTTGCTCTTTCTTCTCTGCTGCCGCAGCTTTCTTTAATTCCTTATTCTTCTGCTTTTCTTCTTCTTCAAGTCTTTCAGCTTCTTCCTCAGCCTTCTCCTCTTCAATGTGCTTTGCTTTCATCTGTTCAAGCCTGTACTTAAGTCTTGCAAAAAAGCCTTTCTTAGGAACCTGTGACTCATCAAGCGTACTCTTGTTTCCGAACACATCTTCTATAATCTGCTCATTCTCATCTTTAGGTTCATTTCCAGATGAAGTTTTTCCTTTATCAGATGAATCTTTTACTACATTCTCTTCTATACTTTCTTTCTCTCCCACAGCTTCTGATGCACTCTCTGCAGTTTCTGTATCATCCTCAAGACTGTCAAAGAACACTTTCTTAATCTTCTTGAAAAAACCTTCTTTCTGTGGTTTTAACTTTTTCTTATCATCTGCACTAATCGTCTGTGCCTGAGTATCAGCACTTTTTCCATTATGTTCTGTTTCTTTATCAGGAGAACTTCCAAACAGATCATCTATAGACGCACTGTCTGACTTAACATCATCAATAATATCATCAAGATTCATATTCATAAGTCTTTTCATATCGTCATCTGAAAGTTCTGAATTATCATCTGATGTCAACTTTGCCCCCGCTGCCTCTTCTAGCGGAGTATTATCAAGAAGCGCCTCTAACTTAGCGTCTGCATCAGCTTCACGCTCTGGCTCATTAGCCTCTTTAACAGCATTCTCAGCCTCAAGTTTCTCTTTAGCCTGCCTTGCAATTGTCTCTGGATCATTATAAGACTGGCTCTCCTGTTCCTTTTCATTCAGCGCATTAAGCATATTACTAAGATAATCATCCTGCTGTTCATTATCAGCCAAAATTCTTACCTCCCATCCAATCAAAATATACTAAAATATTATCATAAATATTGATTATTAACAACATTTTACAAGTTCTTTTATAAACTGTGCTCCATTCATCTCAAAAGCACATGCCCTGTCCCCGATTTCCTTAGGAATCTGGTAAAATGTACTGTGAACACGATACATCTTAGCCTTCTGATTAATCATCACAATTCTTTCAAATGGCCATCTTATAACATTAGGGTTAGAAAAATCTTCTCCCAGTTCCACAATAACCAGCTTCTTTGCAAGTGAGGATGACAGCCATTTATTGTAGAAATCCCACTGTTTTTCCTCTTCTTCAGCATTATTTTCATTGACCGGACAGACAATTCTTCTTTCATTAAGTCCACAATTCCTGATCGTACCAGCTTTATCAGTAGACACAATAAAGTAATTCACATGTTCCATAGATGCAAACAACTTTTTCAGATTGTCATATATTTCTGTATCATCAGAAGAATATATTTCTTTCCCCAAGCCAAAAAGTACATAATCAGCACTCTTTATATCATCAATTAAATCATTATAAATCATAAGTACCTCCATTTCATAACCATATGATTATAACATCTTTTTTGAATGTTGTCATTGCTTCAGTATTTTGCATGTAGGCGCTCATCGAGGACCTTTTTGTGTGGGCAGCCATATGCCAGAACTGCGTTCCGGCATTGTCGCGGCGTTCCTCGAGAAGCTATATAAAGTTCACAATTTGTGCAAGCACAACTGTGAACTTTCCATATCTTCTCTCATCGCTGCCCGCACAAAAAGGACGCCGCCCATGTCAGGCGGCGTCCCATAAGAGGAAGTGTAAAATGAAGAAAATTATCTGAGTAATTTATCGATTTCTGATACAAGCAGTCCGATTTCCGGCTTTGACAACTGGACATCTGCACCAAGTGATTCTCCCTTTGCTCTCATCTGTTCATTAATAAGTGATGAGAATATAACAACCGGAATATTCTTTAACTTGTCATCAGACTTAATAAGCTTTGTAAGTCTGTGGCCATCCATAAGCGGCATCTCCAGATCAGTGATAACACAGTCTATATCAAGCGGTACTTTTCCTGCCTTGGCATCTGATATAAAATCCCATGCTTCCTGACCATTATGACATAATGTAAGATTATCATAACCTGATTTAACAAGTGAATCAGATATCAGCTTAATAAGAAGAGGTGAATCCTCTGCTATGACAATATGTGCTTCACTTCTTGGTCTGCCTTCAAGCTTGAGAATATCAGAAGTCTTAAGACCTGTCTCCGGACTTATATCTGATACAATACGCTCAAAGTCAAGAATAATAATAAGCTGACCGTTAATCTTAACAATTCCTGTGGCAATTCCGTTGTCAGCAGTACTTATTGTTGTATCTGGAGTAATAATATCAGCCCATGATACTCTGTGGATTCCAACAACTGTATGTACATGAAAAGCGACATTCAATTTGTTGAAATTAGTTATAATAAACATATCCTTCGAAATATCTCCTGAAGGAGCACTTTTAATAACCTTAGCAAGGTCTACAACTGTTATCATTAAATCTCTTGGCATGAATATTCCTTCTACACTAGGATGTGCATTCGGAACCGGTGTAACCGGACTATATGGCACAATCTCTTTAATCTTGGCAACATTAATACCATAATGATTATTCCCTATTGTGAATTCAAGAACCTCTAACTCATTAGTTCCACTCTCTATCAAAATATTAGTTTCCATATTAAATTCCTCCATGTTGTTCACGAACAACTTCTATGTGAACATTATAACAGAAACATATTAAAAAAACAATGAAATAATGAAAAACTTATCTTACAGGTCTTATAATGCTTCTGCTGCACAGATAAGTTATAAGGAAATATCCTCCATAAATAACAGCAACGAATGCGAGCGTAAGCCCTATAGACGCTGCCATTGAACTCATTCCCATAGTTGCAAGAATTATGTTAATAAACTTAATTCCAAACACAGAATGAATAAGTGCGAGAATCAGCGGAAACGCAAAAAATATTCCAATCTGCTTAAAAAGCGCCATATCAATCATTCTCTCATCTACTCCAAGCTTCCTTAACATTCCATATCGTTCCTTATTGTCTGCACTGTCTGACAATTCTCTCAAAGCAAGAATTGCCGCACTGCTTATAAGGAATATAATTCCTAAATATAAGGCAATAAATGTAACTAACGCTCCAAGCCCGACACTGCTTTCAGCCAGGTCAATTCTGGAATTCCAGCTAATGAAGCTCTTCTTAAATGATATATTTTTCATTAAATTGTCTAACTGTGTTTCAATAAAATATCTTTCTTCCTTAGTGTCTGCCCTATAGTCAGCACTAAGTCCCATATTACGTACCTGCTGTGGTTTTACCGCATTATCAGGCACAACAAGAATCCCATCATTCATATTCTGAACACCAATCTGTACAAAACCATCCATGCATTCACTATATCTTGGTTTATACTCTTTTCCATTGACAGATAATGTAATTCCTTTCTTTAATGCCTGATTCCTTATCATAACCATGTTCTTATAATCTGCCACTATAATATATTCATCGTCATTAAGTTCATACGTACTATTACCATACAGTCTTGCAACAGAATTATAATCGCCAATAGTCATTACCGGCATAATAGTATCTGCCATAAACTGATAATCATCTGTATTAATATCCCCTATTGTATCTTTAACTGTCAATCCGGTGTTGTATATATTATATTCTACAACATCCTTAAAATACTTCTGTGCATCAAATCCACTGTTATTAAGCGTTTCTATTATACTTAATTTGGAATCTTCCAGCATTTCCCTGTCTTTTTCATTCATATTCTGTGATGTGGCATATGCCTCGCTCATCGCATCATATGAATATTTTGCAAGCTGTACATCAACAGGACACATACTGTCCAGATCCTTTGAAAGCGAATCCTTCATTGAAAGTGCTGCAGAAAGCACGCTTATTGTAATAAAAAGCATGATACATATAACAGTTGTCGAGAATACAGTAGTGTTAATCTTGCTGCAGAACTGCCTTAACACAAAGCTGTTCACACCTTTATAATACACACTCTTAATACTTGTGAATATTCTTATCATAAAGCCTGAGACTGACCAGAATATTAAAAATGTTGCAACACATCCAAGTGCAATAGGAATACCTATTTTATTAATGATATTTATTGACTTAACACCCCTTGTAACCATCCAGTATGCATAAGAAAGAATACCAACACCTATGACGAATACTATTGTGCAGACAACCGGGTTCTTCATGGTAACCTTCTCAGTTTTCTTACCTGCATTGAGAAGATCAATAAGCTTACATCTGCTGATACTGAATGTGTTAAATATCATAACTAACACATACATAATTGCAAAATATATTAAAGTCTTGACGCATGCCTTCATTGAGAATATGAATTTAAACTTAGTCATATCAGCATCAAACATATTAGCAACAATCACGCTCATAAACTGTGAAAGGATTGTGCCAATAACAAGCCCTGCCACAAGTGAAACAATGCCAATAAGCAGTGTCTCAAAGAAAAGAATCACTGAAATCTTTCTCTTGCTCATTCCAAGTGTAAGATATATGCCAAACTCCTTATTACGTCTTTTAATAAGAAAACGGCTTGCATATATAATCAGAAATCCAAGTATGCACGATACGAATACGCTTACTCCTGAAAGAATGTCATTCATCAGCTTGATAATATCCATCACATTTGCTCTTACATCAAGCATAACGCTCTGGCTGTCAATTGCATTAAACACATAAAATATTGCAACACCAAGAATAAGAGTGAAGAAATAGACGGTATAATCCTTTAAACTCTTCCTGATGTTCTTTAAAGATATCTTAAAGAGCATTATTAAGGTCGCCTCCTAACAATGTCACAACATCAATGATTTTATCAAAAAATTCTTTTCTTGTAGATTCGCCTCTGCGTATCTCATTGAAGATTTTACCGTCCTTGATAAATATCACTCTGCCTGCGTAGCTTGCAGTAAATGCGTCGTGGGTTACCATAAGAATTGTTGCCGAAAGCTCAGTATTAAGAAAATTAAAGCTCTCAAGTAACATCCTTGATGACCTTGAGTCAAGCGCTCCTGTCGGCTCATCAGCAAGAATAAGCTTTGGGTTCGTAATAATGGCTCTTGCACTTGCTACCCTCTGCTTCTGTCCGCCTGACATCTGATAAGGATATTTGTTTAATACATCTTCAATACCTAGCTCTCTTGCAGTCTGTCTTACTCTTAATTCAATCTCCCTTGACGGAACATTCTGTATAGAAAGCGCCAGTGCAATATTTTCAAATGCTGTTAAAGTATCAAGAAGATTAAAGTCCTGAAAGATAAAGCCTAACTCCTCTCTTCTGAACTTGTTAAGCTTATTGCCCTTTAACTGTGTAATTTCGTTGTCTCCGACATATATCTTACCTGTAGTCACCTTATCAAGTGTTGATATACAGTTAAGAAGCGTCGTCTTTCCTGAACCGCTCGCTCCCATTATAGAAACGAATTCTCCCTTTCCAACCTCAAACGAAATATTGTCAATCGCTTTGGTAAGACTTGATTTGTTTCCATAATACTTTTCAATGTTATCAATCTTAAGTATTGTTTCCATAATAATTAATTCCTTTCATATAGATTAATTATGTTTTACCACTTAACTAATCCGGTGTCGTTTGTTCAATATTACGGAACATTACATTTTTGTAACATTACGCCAGTACTATGTAATGATACTACTAACAGGTTTTATTGATAATTCTGCCATCTGATATCTCTATAATCTCATCAGATAGCTGGTCAAGTTCTTCCTTATCGTGGCATGCAATAATTATTACCGCTCCTCTTTTCTTCTGTTCTTCTAATATATCATGAACCTTCTCAACACTGACATCATCAAGTGCATTAATCGGCTCGTCAAGAATAATAATATCAGGATTTTCCATAACTGCTGCCGCAATTCCTAACTTCTGCTTCATTCCCAGAGAATACTTTCTGTAAGTTCTCTTGTCATCCGGATCAAGTCCGATATCTTCAAGTGCCTTTCTTATCTGTTCATCACCAATTCTGTTCTGAATAGATGCCAGCACCTTAAGATTCTTAAATCCTGTATAATTACCTATAAATGCAGGATTCTCAATTAACACGCCTATACTTTCCGGAAATGAGATATCTTTTCCAAGTATCTTTCCATTAATATCAATTATTCCCGAATCCGGAGTAATAAGCCCGCATATTGCACGCATAAGCATAGTCTTTCCTGAACCATTCTTTCCTCTTAATCCATATACTTTTCCACCTGTAAATTCCAGATTGATATCCCTTAATATTGGTGCTTTCTTAATCGTTTTATTAACATCTGTTATTTTAATATACATGTTTTAATCCTCCCTCACAAGAATATCTTTTTTATTAAATCCAATCATTCCAACCACATACACGACAATATACACAACAATGCATACCGCAGCTGACTGCCATACCTGTATTCTCTGTGCATTATACACACTGCTTCTTACCACCATCGAATTATTTCCTATCATAAGCGGATTGTTTATAAATACTGACATAACATTCCATGCCATAACTGCGAGCATGCCAATCATCGGATTCGTAAACATGGAGATTGTCATCTGAACCAGTGCTGTTACCAAAGAAACAACAACCGGCATTACAAGCATATACACTATAATCCACACGTTTGCCGCATTATCCGGAACAGATTTATTACTAATCTTTTCAAAAAGCTCATAATTAATCTTCATACTCAGGTTTCCATTGCATAATCCATATACAAATGCTGTTGCATACTGAATTGCATATACAGAAAGCACAGTCAGGCAGTTCCACAGACATTTACTGTTCCACCACAACCTTCTGCTTCTGCATTTCATAAGAAAATCAATTCCTACGCCTTCACAGTCATCATTGCAATAACTGTATATCATGAATGGAACAAGAAACTGAATCAGCATCCATACAAAAGGAAATACAATCTTTCCCTCCTTAATAATAAGAACAGGATCATAACCGCCCTGAATAAAGAATATCGTATCCATCATTCCGAATTCATGATTTCCTAATATTATCAGCACTCCGGCAAGCATAAGAACAGCGATTAAATATCTGAATCTGTCAGCATAGAAACCTCTTGCAATATCATGCCATATAACGCCTCTTATACTTTTGTTACTCATCTTCTTTTTTATATTCATAATACTCACGCTTTCTTTGAAGAATAAGACCTGCAATAATCAGAACAGCCATAATTAAAGCAGCTATGCCAAGCTTTCTGGCGCACTCTCCGGAACTATACCATGCAGCCCCGAATATAATCAGCTTATGGTAGGTAAGCGGTATAAATATATCTACTCCTGCAAATATAATAACAGCCACACCTGATATAACATCTGACGAAAATATTATTTCAAATATAATTCCTATAAAACATGTTATCGCAATCATCAAAGCCATTAATATCCAGTAAACAAACATTACCTGTATGCTTGTTACCTCACCTGCCGGCAATACATCCAGATTCATTAATTTATAACTTGAATAACTGTTCCAGTTAAAAAACACATCAAACTTAGTTGATGCATATGCAATTGCAGCCAGTTCATATATTAATGACAACACTGCCGAATACACTATCGTACAGATACTCTGCCACAGATATATTCCTGCTCTCGAACTGTATTTCAGAATTATCATTGGATCTCTGTCGCATTTCATCATTCTCTGATTACAGACAGCTGCTATAATCATCATCAGCGGAAACACATAATTCTGTGACATACAGGTCAATACATCTAATACACACGGTGTTCCCGACACATTTCTCTGTAAAGTTCTTAAGAAAACCGTAAGCAGAACTTCCTGTGAAATAACTGCTCCCGCAAGCCAGAACAACATTTCCCTGTTAACATATCTTCTTCTCAATTCATTCCACATATTATTTACCCATTCTCACATACTTACCCGGAGTTACTGAGAAATACAACTGCCATTCTTCTTTGTTCAGCTTATCAGCATTTATGCTGTGAGGAAATGATATGCTGTGGATAAGGAAAGGTACATCTACAGTAATGCTTGTCCCCTGCTCAAACTTAGAAAAATTAACATCTTTGTTAATATCTCTTATATAATCATTAGATATTCCCTGTGAGAAAGCTCCCGATGCCAGTCTGATATCTGCATAAGGAAATCCTTTCATCTCTCCCGTTATATCTAAAGTACATTGCGCAACCATAACGTATATTTCATCCTGTGTATCACTTCTGTCTTTTCGTTTATCAATTCCATACTCATTCATAAAATCATCAATTGACATGACCTTATAGCTGTTAACACAAGCCGAATATCCGCTAAGTTCAACCTGTTCATTAATCTCATATTCAGTGACACTTCCCTGTGGATACATCTTATTGACTTTAACTATATAGAACGCTGCCACTCCCGCCAATATACATACTAACGCTATTATTAATATTTTCTTCTTCATATCAGATTGCATCCTTTCTTCTGCTTCGTACAAAATACGATACTGTTATCAGCACTATTAACATCACCATATCAATTATCATAAATTTCAGTTCAGAATAACGAAGTTTTGATGCTGTCAGATATTCCATAGGACCGTCTCTTCCAATAGATGAACAAACAATATAATAAAAGAAATACATCATGAATGGTGTAAGTGCGACCATAAACCTGTTATTTACAAGGTCTGCAAATATGTATGCAATACAGTTAATAAGTCCAAATCCCACAAATGCAAATAAAAATACTATAACAGCCATTGCAAACGGTGCTTTAAAAAATAAATCTCCAAAAACTGACAGTTTTGAAAAATTAAACTGTGAACTAACCGATTCAGGCTTAAAAGCCGGCAAAATCATAGCTGTCACAACAAATGATATAACAAGCGGAAAGCTTGCCACAAAACCGCCTACTATAAACTGGGCAAAAAGCTTTGCTTTGTAATACTTCTTTTTATCAATTCTTGTAAATATATTATTAACATAATGCTTCTTCACATCCATCAATATGCTTATAGAATATGGCAATGCTGTCAACAACGGCATAATAAAGTAATAAAGAAATACATAAGACCCCGGTCTTACTCCCATCCACTTCATATACAGTCCCGGAAGCTGTATACCGCTGTATTTCCCCATCTCAAGCAGTTTATCTAATGTTTTTCTTGCAGGAATAATCTCGTTCCATATATTAAATCCAACAATAACTAATCCTATTACTACAGATATTATAAGCATCTTATTCTTAAATGCTCTTTCCAATTCTATTTTAATTAATTTATTCATTTTCTCCTCCTGGTTCATGTATGATTGCTAATGTTCCTTTGCATGGTGACCCCTCAATATAAAAATCTATTGCTAATATTTCATTCTCAAATTCTTCATCTGTTATAAGATAGTATAATGTTATTGTTTTTGTTTCACCCTTTTCAAGATGAACATTTCCATGAGTATTGTCTGAACTTATCCCAACATTTTCATAATTTTCAATTTTATTATATGTACCATCTTCATTCAGTTTTACAGAATACCATAATGTATGGAATTCATTATCATTATCTAATATTATATCATTATCATTAATATCTTTAGTAACCTCTAACTCTATCATTGCATAGTAATAATCTGATATAAAATTATAATCTGCATCAATACTATCTTTCTTATCGTCTAGTCCAAATCTTATTCTATTCACATCAAAATTACATTCTCTGGAAATATTAACGGTTCTAACAGATATATAAAATACATTATATGTTTTCCGATTATTTTCATCATATTTATATCTTATATCATCATCCCTCAATTCAAACTGCTGACCTATATACGCCACATCTCTTTTACTTAAGTTTTCTTCTCTTGCAGAATCATTACCTGTATTGTTTTGATTTTCATTTTGTATATTTGTCTGTTCCTGTTTTGTTTCAAGTGTCGGCATTTCTTTTGTCAGCTTATCTATTGTTCCATTCTTAACACCTATTAGAATTGACAACAACAATACTGATATAATGCCTATACTAATTACTGCACTTTTTATTTTCTTCTTCATTTTTTCCCTTTTTAATCAAGAGATTGTATATTATTATCTGATATACAATCTCTTTTTTACAAACAATTTAATCAGATTTTATACACTATCTGGACTCCATAAAAATTTTACTGAATACTCACTTCCTGTATTACTCTCACATTTAACAGCTGCATAACTATATCCATTTTCTTTTACATAATTGTACATCCATATCTCATCACTTGGAAAAACATCATAATCAATCAAATCAAAATCTTCATAATAATTACTATATCTATCAGAACCAACAAGTGATGCATTAAATGAATACCCATTAGAAGAAGATTCTCCTTTTATATATCCACAAGATGTATCTTGTTTCATTCTACCACTTGTATAATGTAGATACTCTCCCTCTGCCTCATTAAATGACATTCTAACTTCAGTATCTGTGCAATTATTAGCCCACACTACACCACCACCAATTGACATTACCATTGCTCCTGCTGCAACTATTGTTGTCAGCTTTCCTGTTAGTTTCTTTAAATCCATAAAGAAATCCTCCTTAGATTTTAATCAGATACATAAGTACCTGTCTGCTTCAATGTATCTTTTATATTTATCAATTTCAATAGTCCATGCACAAGCGGTCGTTTTTTGACACAAGTGGTAAATATTTCATGAAAATGCCCTATCTAATTTGTCTCTGGTTCATGTACGATTGCTAATGTTCCTTTATCCGGTGACCCATAAATATGAAAATCTATTGCTAATGTTTCATTTTCAAATTCTTCATCAGTTATTAGAAAATACAATGTTATTGCTTTAGTTTCCCCTTTTTCAAAATATACATTTCCATGCTTATCCGGTACATCTGAACCAACAGCTCCGCTATTACTGATACGCTGTAATGTTCCATTGCTATCTATCTTTCCTATATACCACATTGTCTGGAACATACTTATTTCTCCATCAGGCGGTACATCATGATCATTAATATCTTTGTTAACATTTAATTTCACAGTTACATAATAATAGTCTGATATGAAATTATTATTATCATCCATGCTGTCTTTTTTATTTGTCAAACCATAATCAATCCTTTTTATATCAAAATCACATTCTCTTGATATATCTACTGACTTTACGGTTACATTGAAAACATTATATGTATCTCTATTATTTTCATCATATCCATACCTTATATCCCAATCTATTAATTCAAACTCCTGTCCTATATTTACTATATCTCTTTTTCTAGAATTTCTTACCCTAGCAGAGTTGCTACTGCTTTCATTTTTTTCAGACTCGTTTTCTGCTGACTTCTCCGTTTCTGTCTGACTTGTTGCAAGTGTCGGCATTTCTTTCGTCAACTTATCTAGCGTACCATTCTTAACCCCTATTAGAATTGCCAATAATAATACTGCTATAACTGCTATACTTATTACTGCACTTTTTATTTTCTTGTTCATATCTTCTCCTTATACTAGAAAGACTGTACATTGAATTTCATCAACATACAGTCTTAATGTAATTCCCTATTCACTTCTTTTCAAGAACATATGCACAAGCGGTCGTTTTTTGACACAAGTGGTAATTATTTACTAAAAAGATTAGCTGATTTAATTTTCTTCTGGTTCATGTACGATTGCTAATGTTCCTTTGCATGGTGACCCATAATAATGAAAATCTATTGCTAATGTTTCATTCTCAAATTCTTCATCTGTTATAAGATAGTATAATGTTATTGTTTTAGTTTCACCCTTTTCAAAATGTACATTTCCATGAGTATTGTCTGAACTTGACCCTACATTTTCATAATCCTTAATTTTATTATATGTACCGTCCTTATTAACCTTAACACTAGTCCATAATGTTTGTAAATTATTATAATCATCTGCAAACATTTCATTGTCATTAATATCCTTGGTTACTTCCAATTCAACCGTCATATAATAGTAATCCGATATAAAATTATCATTATTATCCATACTATCTCTTTTTGTACTCAATCCGAAATCAATTCTATTAATATCAAAGTCGCATTGTCTAGAAATATTGACGCTCTTAACAGTTATATAAAATACATTATAAGTTTCTCGATTATTCTCATCATATGTATATTTTACGTCATTATTTCTTAATTCAAACTGCTGACCAACATTTGCTATATCTCTTCTGCTAGAATTTCTTATTCTCACAGAGTTACTGCTTTCATTTTTTTGAGACTCATTTTCTGCTGACTTCTTTGTCTCTTCCTGTTTTGTTTCAAGTGTCGGCATTTCTTTTGTCAGCTTATCTAGCGTACCATTCTTAACCCCTATTAGAATTGACAATAATAATACTGCTATAACTGCTATACTTATTACTGCACTCTTTATTTTTTTCTTCATATCTGCTCCCTTTTAGAAAAAAGATTGTATATATATTATGATATACAATCTTCTTTCTAATAAATAATTTAATTAAACTTTAGACACTATCTGGACTCCATAAAAATCCAACTGAGTAATCATCCCCTGTATTACTCTCACACTTTACTGCAGCATAATTATATCCATTTTCTTTGACATAGTTATACATCCATATCTCATCTCCTGGATTAACATCATAATCAATCAATTCAAAATCTTCACAATATCCCGTTTCATCCACCCCAACAAGTGTTGCATTAAAAGAATATCCGTTCGATGATTCTATACCTTTGATATATCCACATGATGTATCTTCTTTCAATCTACTAGACGTATAATCCAGATACTCCCCCGCAGATTCATCAAATGACATATGGGCATACTCATCTTTGCAATTATTAGCCCACACTACACCACCACCAATTGACATTACCATTGCTCCTGCTGCAACTATTGTTGTCAGCTTTCCTGTTAGTTTCTTTAAATCCATAAAGAAATCCTCCTTAGATTTTAATCAGATACATAAGTACCTGTCTGCTTCAATGTATCTTTTATATTTATCAATTTCAATAGCCCATGCACAAGCGGTCGTTTTTTTGCACAAGTGGTAATTATCTTGTTTTAAAAAACTTATTTAATTTGCTTATGGTTCATGTACGATTGCTAATGGACCTATAAATGGTGAATTTTTAAGGCTAAAACTTATAACAAGTTTATCATTTTCGACTTCTTCATCCGACAATATATAATATAATGTTAATGTTCTTGTTTCTCCTTTTTCAAAGCTAAAATTTGTTTTTCCAATTTGATTAGTTTCCGCATCAGAGCCAACACATGCACTAGTTTTAAATGACTGTGTTGTTCCATCGCTATTCAATTTTAATATAGACCAAGTCGTCTGAAAAACATTCATATAATCCATCACATCATTATCATCAATATCCTTTGTTATCTCCAATTCTACTGTTGCATAATAAAAATCTGATATAAAATTATTGTTTTCATCCAAACTTTTTTTCTTATTATCCAATCCAAAATCCAACCTGTTAATATCAAAATCACACTGTCTCGATATCTTGCAATCATTAACTTTTACATGATATATATTATATGTAGTTCTATCATTTTCGTCGTACTTACGGCCATCTATTTTTCTACGTATTACAAACTCTTCTCCATATTCAGCAACCTCGATTCCATCATAAGGTTTACTTTCTGTAGAATTATTTCTCGCATTTACCGTTGCCTTTTCTGTCTCTGCCTGATTTGTTGCAAGTGTCGGCATTTCTTTTGTCAGCTTATCTAGTGTACCATTCTTAACACCAATTAGAATTGCCAATAATAATACTGCTATAACAACTATACTTATTACTGCACTCTTTATTTTCTTCTTCATATCTTCTCCTTATACTAAAAAGACTGTACATCCATCAATGTACAGTCTTAATGTAATTCCCTATTCACTTGTTTTCAATAGCATATGCACAAGCGGTCGTTTTTTGACACAAGTGGTAATTATTCTTTATCTTTCTTAACATATTTGGTCGAAAGGAATATATGACATGTTACCTTTCCTTCCTTTTCCTCATACCTGATTTCCCCATTATATTTGGCAACAATATCCCTTATGCTCTTCGTACCAATTCCATGATTATTCTTATCAAGCTTAGTAGTCAGGAACGGATTCTTTCTGTTAAGAAATGTTTCTTTAACAGGATTTTCCACATCCATAAATATTCCACCTCTGCTTGTTATCTCAACATTGACATACGGATCACTGCATTTTGCTGCTGCCTCAATGGCATTATCAATTACATTTCCGGCAAGAATACACATATCTATATCATCAATCAGTCCAACCTGACCAAGTACCATACATGTAAATGCTATATTCTGCTTTTCACATTTATCATTCTTATCATTAAGAATATAGTTGAGCGTTCTATTATCACAGTATTTTCTATAAGCATATGAATCGATTTTCTCACTCATAATATTCTTTAAGAAATCTTCTGCCTTATCATAATTGTTGTCATCCATATAACCAATTGCAGAAGTCAGGCACTGCTTAAGGTCGTGTCTTAACTTTCTGCTTTCGTCATACATTTTCTGGACACGTTCAACCTCAAACTGTTCGTTAGCATATTCTATCCTTTTATTAATCTCCTCTGTCCTGTTAAAAAAGTCCTGCATCCAATGTCCGATTATTTCAAATGTTAAAACTGTCACAATTAATATTCCAGCGGTCTCTACCCCATAATTATATGTGTCATATATGCCTGTTCCAAAGAATAATCCCGCCAGCACTGAACTTACGCATATCTGTATGAACATCATTTCCAGATTATCCAATTCCCTGTATTTTATAATTACTGCAGACAGATAGACTACAAACATATATAATTCCACAACCAGATATACTATACATATTGCTATTATATCAGCCTGATTAGCAGATAATATGGCTATTCCGATACAATTTATCAGTGATATTTCCAGTATTACCTTAATTGTTATCTGTTCTATATACTGTACAATCAGAATGGCAATGATAATCATTAGTTCCATTATCACCCATGGATTAATTCCATAATATGTCATTATATAGACTGCTGCCCCTGCACCCACTAACAGAACCATCTTAATCACATGTATTATATTATCTCCCGTCAGCTTCCTTATCTTGTCCATAATAAATATTACACCTGTATTCATTACACACAGGAATACACATGTAAGCACTATATTGATTATATCCATCATACCTGTTTCCTACCTGTTATTATCAAACATGAATTTTCTGTATTCTTCTATGACATCTTTCTTCCTGCGCCTGCTTATAGGAACGCGCTCATTATTATACATCACAAATACATCGTTATCTTCATCAATGCTCTTAATATATTTCATATTAATAAGCACACCCTTGCTTGACTGCACAAATCCATATTTTTCAAGCTCTGCAACATGCTTACTATACGAATCTGCCAATAATATTTCTCCTTTAAGACTTTTGACACATATCTTCCTTTTCTGCGTTGCAATTGAAACAACCCTGTCAACATAGAATTTCTCTCCACCCAGTTCTATTACCTGCCTCATCTTTATCAGTTTATCAACTATCTTTACCATCATTCTTGTAAATTCACGGTCAAATCTGTCTTTAACTATATACCCAAGCGGTCTGAATCTGAATGCTTCATAAACCAGATTCTCATGAGATGTAACAAATATTATAATTGCGTCATTATTCATTAATACTATCTGTTCCGCAATATCAAATCCATTCTCATCGCCCAGTTCAAGGTCAAGAAATACCATATCATAAGCATTGTCTGAATAATTACTAATAATTGTCTGACCGTCATTGTAGATATCCACCTGACAATCTTCTCCCTGAAAATACTGCTTAAATACATCTTTTATAGTCGTCCGTTCCTTCTCACAGAACTCTCTGTTGTCATCACATACTGCCACTTTCATTGCTGTCTGTTATCTCCTTATAGAAATCATTCTTATAAAATGTAATCTTCACCCGTGTATATTCGTCCTTTACCGACTCAATACTTATGGCATGTCCTAACTTGTCACAAAGCTTCTTTACAATATAAAGTCCCATTCCTGTTGCCTTGGAGAACTCTCTTCCATTCTCCCCTGTAAATGATTTGTCAAAAACTCTCGGCAAATCAGACGCATTTATACCAATTCCATTATCCAGTATTTCAAGAACAACACATTTTTTATCCTCTGCTGCCGACATCTTTATATACGACTCTGCCTTTGTTTTATCCTTGTACTTTATGCTGTTATTCACTATCTGGTTAAGCATGAATTCCATCCACTTTGCATCTGTAAGAACAATCCTGTCTGCATTGCTCACTTCAAATGTGATATCATTTTCAAGCAGATCATCCTTATTCTTTAATGCTACATTACTTATAATCTTAGACAGTCTGGCATCGTTAATTATATAGTCTTTTTCTGCATTTTCGCTTCTCACATAATAAAGAATCTGCTCAATATAGTTATTGATTCTGCGAATCTGCGTATTCATCCTGTCCGCAAATTCTTTATCACATTTATCCATGTTATTATGAAGCATGAGTGTAAGTGAGGCTATCGGAAGCTTTATCTCATGAATCCACATTTCAACATACTCTTTGAACTGCTCCATTCCCTGCCTGTATCGTTTAACATTCTCCGTCATTGACCTGTCTATGTCACTCACAGAATCATAGAAAATCTGCCCTTCATAGAAAGCCGGCCTGACAAGTGTCTCTGTAATAAGATATTTCTCTTCAAGTGCAGCTATGTTAGCCTCCAGTTCGTCATAGAACTTCTTTCTGTGGTAATAATCTGCCAGCACAACTGCAATATAGCATATTATCATTATAAATATTTCTGCGATTATCAACTGTACAGACACCTTGAATGCCGCCATCATAAGTACGCTTATGATAAGCATTGCCACAAATATGCACACTGAATACAGTCTGTCTTTAATATATTTTCCTGACTTCATACGAGAATATATCCCTGTCCCTTTCTTGTCTCAATAACATCTTCCAGACCAATATCTTTAAATCTGCCTCTTAATCTGCTTATATTCACAGTCAGTGCATTGTCATTAAGATACTCCTCATTGTTCCACAGCTCAGTCATAAGCTCATCTCTTGAAACTATATGCTCCCTGTGTGATAACAGATACATGAATATTGTCATTTCATTTTTAGTAAGAGTTATCTCATCATCCTTATACTTAATAACACCCTTGTGCGGAAGTATTTCCATTCCACGGTAAGCTGTTGTATTATCTGACTTCGCGCCAATCCTCTTAAATACTGCATTAATTCTTAAGAGCAGTATTGTAGGATTATATGGCTTGGTTATATAATCGTCTGCCCCATAACTCATGGAAAGCACCTCGTCAGCCTCGGAATCCCTGCTTGTAACCATAATTACCGGCACATCTGATTTACTCCTTAACTGCTGTAAAAGCATTTCCCCATTCATATACGGAATATTGATATCAAGCAGTACCAGGTCAGGCTCTGCAGCAATAATACTGTCACATGCATTTTTAAAATCAGTCAGTACAACCGCTTCATACCCTGAATTTTCCAGCAGTTCCTTAAGCTCCCTGCTTATATCTTTATCATCTTCAACAATCAGAATTCTGTTCATTATAAGTTCCTCACTGCATTTTGATATAAATGTATTGTAAACTGTTTCACTAAAAAAAGACAGAGAAAACTCAAAAAGGTTTCTCTGTCTTTTGATAAATATAAGCAGTTTTTGGGTCTGTAACTGATTCCACTTCCTGTTAGAAGCTGTGGCCACCGCCGCTTCCTCCACCGCCGCCGGATGAGCCGCCTCCGCCACCTCCGCCTGACGAACCGCCAGAACTTGATTCTCGTGGAGAATATGTTTTTGTCTGATGTGTAAATATAACATTACAATTATTAAATGCCCTGTACTCAAACAATCCATTCATAAGGCTCTTGGTTGATGCCTTCTTCTTTGAGGAATACACACGCACAATTATATAATTAATAACAACTGCAATAACAATCGCAAGCAATGCGTTACTTATATATTTCATTGGCTGTGCAATCTTTCTTCCCTGAAGCAGCGTATATTCCTGCTCATATACCTTCATCGCACATATATAATAGTCTGCATCAGATGCATAAGTATACACATTGTCGGTAATTGTTTCTGCATATGCCTTATTAATTGTCCTGTTAATAGCACCATTGCTATGTATCCATATATTTCTGTTATCCATATCAATAACGAATATCGTTCCACTCTCAGAGCCATATTTTTCTCTGTACAGAGACTTAATATAACTCTCTGTCGAAGTGCTGTTATAGCTTATAGAGTTAAACATAACATTACCATAAGTGGTAATTAATTTCATCTTATCCAGAAGCATGCTCTTCTCAGAAACTGATAAAAGTAATGCATCATCAACAATCACTGCTTCATAGCCTGTATCCGGATTAACATAACAGAAATCCTGATTAGCATAATCTTCAACCTCATAGCCTGTATCAGCATATACTCTGCCTCCTGCCATTATGATACTTAGAACTGCTACAAGAAAGGTCAGTAAAAATGTTATTTTTCTACGCATTATCATTACCTCCCTTGTAATTATCAAACTGTGGCAGTCTTCTTGTTGCAAGCACATTGTAGTACTTAATAAGCTCAACAAGTGTAAACATCAGCGAAGCAAGCACAAATATAACTGCACCATAATAAAAAAGGTCAGATACCGGATTAATAAGCAGAATCAGTGTTGAAACAGCCAATGCTACAAGTGCGCCTACACTTCCCGGCACATTTTTTCCTCCTGATACTTCTTTATATGTCTTGCAATTACCAAGCGTAATAATAACGCCTATAGCAAAACACGCCGCACTGACGAAAAAAGAGGAACCCACTGAAAATACTGCACTAAATATAGAAAAAGCAAACATAAAATTAGGAATTGCAACCATGCATATTGCAAATATAACAACGCCCTTCAGCAATGGTGCCATCTTATTTTTTTCTTTCTTACTTACTCTTTTAATCCTTGCATTATTTCTGCCATCAGACATCTGTTTTGCCAGATTATCATTATCTGTTCCGGCTTTATATCTGCGGCTGGAAAGCTTTGATTCTTCCCATGAGCCTCTGTCATCAAGCTTCTGGTCCCGTCTCTTTATTTTTCCCAGTTCAAACACATACAATATAATTGTAATCAGTGCTATTACAGCTGCAACATTAAGTGTTACCTTCGGTCTTAATGTGAAGAACATATTAAGTAATATAAATATCGGAACAGCCAGAAGTGCCGACCCGGCAAAATATCTGCCAATAGAAACCGGTAAATCTGCCGATACTTTTCCAGTCTGACCATTGACCGTTGCATATGCAACTCTGTCCCTGTTCCTATACGACAGAAACCATACTGGATACAATGTCCTGTCAACAGACTCAATTACTGCATTACATTTGGATTTAATAGTACTTTCTGTTTCACGAAGTGATACCCCTCCAAGCGGGATATTATTGGCTACATAATCATATGTCTCCTCACCAGCCATATCAACTGCATCATTCATATAAACATCACACCCGACATCTGCCGTGTCAGCATAAAACCCACTAAGAAATGCCGGCGTGAATCCCGCCATATTCTTAACATCATACGGTGCAATCGCCTCACTTATATTATCATCAAATGAAGATGACGCATCAAACGATATTCCCTTATACTGACAGTCCATATCACCGTTAATATCAAAATGGTCCGTATAAATGTAATCTCCCCGTCTTTTGCTTTTCTCTCCTCTTAATACAACAGGACCTTTCTGCGATACATGATAAGCCCAGTACGGCATATAGATTCCCCTGAAACCATCAATATATTTTTCATCTTTTAATTCCTTAGGTGCAAACCATGCACGCTTCATCATCTTCTTATATTGATTCTTACAATCCTGCTTGGTTTTGCTGAACGGAATAATATATCCCGGACGGAGTTCTTTGGAAATTCTGCTTTCCAGAACTGTAGATGCTCCACAGAAGCTGCAGAAATCAGCAATCGTGTTATCTGTACTCATAATTTCACCGCCACACTGCGGACACTTGAATACCGTAACATCATACTCTTTACTTTCTTCAGCCGAATTTCCTTCTCCAAGATTATATGGATTATAATGTGTATTACAATGCTCACATAACATCGACTGTGACGATATATCGAAAATTAACCGTCCGCCACAATTAGGACACTGATACATACATTCTCTCCCCTCATATGTATTAACTTAGTTCAAAGCTATGCTAATTGTAGCACCCATTATTACTCTTTTCAAACCCACATTTAGTATGAAAACGCACAAAAAAGCAGGTCCTGCGACCTGCCTGAATACATTATATTTCATATTAGATTGCTCTTTCAAAACTGCACATTAAAATTCTTTCATCCGATTACTCTTAAGAATAACTCTCTTTGTTCTATCCAAACCGTCTTAACCTTTTCTCTTGGTTAAGCCCTCGACCTATTAGTACAGATCAGCTCCATATGTCACCACACTTCCACCTTCTGCCTATCTACCTCGTCGTCTTCAAGGGGTCTTACTAACTTACGTTATGGGATATCTCATCTTGAGGGGGGCTTCACGCTTAGATGCCTTCAGCGTTTATCCCGTCCCGACTTGGCTACCCGGCTATGCATTTGGCAATGCAACCGGTGCACCAGAGGTCAGTCCATCCCGGTCCTCTCGTACTAAGGACAGCTCCTCTCAGATATCCTACGCCCACGCCGGATAGGGACCGAACTGTCTCACGACGTTCTGAACCC